>Ga0214919_10000685_pt1 | contig 57774 bp, 48 predicted proteins | sample LL1503_MetaG_FD_177994 | JGI IMG/M metagenome (GOLD analysis project Ga0214919, IMG submission 177994) | Freshwater microbial communities from Lake Lanier, Atlanta, Georgia, United States - LL-1503 | ecosystem: Environmental > Aquatic > Freshwater > Lake | place: USA: Georgia | collected... | reverse complement strand
CTTTGTTGGGTTTTTTGCTTCTCATCTGTTTACAAAAGCAAGCTTTTGACACAGCTTCGAAACAAAAAACCCTGTCCCGAAAATCGTGACAGGGTTTGTGCCCAGAACAGGAATCGAACCTGCACATTCTTGCGAACGCTAGATTTTGAGTCTAGTGCGTCTACCAATTCCGCCATCTGGGCAGGGGTGCAATATTACGTCATTAACGAAAATCTGCCAAAATACGATCTAGGTATTTTTTCTTGAAGTAATACTCTTTTATTTGCAACATTCCTTCTTTGGAAATAGTATCGACCGAACTAGTTTCCATATACTCTTTAATAGGGATGTAAATTTCATTTTCTATATTTTTAACTTTGGTAAGTACGTTTTGTTTTGCTGCTTCATCATCGGCGTCCATCCAGGCTTCGTTTAATTCCATCATCTCCATTAAAAAATCAGGACTTAATGCATATTTTTCATCTACTTCTAAAAAGCCTTTTATTTCTAAAACATAAGGTAATATTGCTGCAGGATTTTGAAGTAAAGTAAATGCTTTATTGGCAATAGCCGATTTTTCTAAGGCTTCGGCTTGTTCAAATTCATTGGCTTGTGTGAATTTGTCAGGATGAGAGGCACGCTGGATGTTCATAAAAGCAGCACGGAGTTGCTTTGTATCTACTTGAAAACCAATAGGCAAACCGAACAATTCAAAATAGTTCATTTTAATATTTTGTATATTGTGTAAAATTACCAAAATGCCGGTTATTGGACTTATTAAAGAGGGAAAAGTTCCTAGCGACAATCGGGTAGCTCTTACACCCAAGCAGTGTAGGTATTTGTTAGATCAATTTCCAAACTGGGAAATTCTTGTTGAATCCTCTTCCACTAGATGTTTTAAAGATAAAGAATACCAAAACGAAGGTATTAAGGTAGTCGATGATTTAAATGCTGCAAACATTTTATTTGGCATTAAAGAAGTACCTATAAACCAGTTAATTGCAGGCAAAAAATATTTATTCTTTTCTCATACGAAGAAAGCGCAAATTTATAATCAAGCATTGTTTCATGCTATGATGGAAAAAAAAATTACACTTATCGATTATGAATGTTTAGAGCACGATGATGGACAAAGATTAATTGGTTTTGGTTTTTTCGCAGGTATTGTAGGAGCTCATAACGGAATTATGGCTTATGGAAATAGAACAAAGGAATTTACCTTAGGTAGGGTGAAGGAGGTTAAAGATTATATGGAATTAATACATACTTATTTTGGTCTAAAACTTCCGAATATAAAAATTGCCATAACTGGTTCTGGAAGAGTTGCGCATGGTATTTTAGAAATTATGAATTTAATGGATGTACAACAAGTAGAACCTGATGAATATATTGCAAGAAAATATGCTTATCCTGTTTATGTGCATTTAAAAGGCGACGATTTATACAGGCATAAATCAAAAAATACATACAATAGAAATGATTTTCACCAACATCCAGAAAATTATAATTGTTTATTTAACAATTATTTAAAACATACTCATATTTTAATGAATGGTATTTATTGGGAACCAGGTATTGCTCCTTTATTTACTATGGATGATTTAAAAGAAGACAACTTTGCTTTAACCACTATTGCAGATATCACCGATGATGCATACGGCAGCGTACCTTGTAATTTAGGTGATTCAAGTTCAGACGATCCTATTTATGGTGTAAATGTAACTACTTTTGAAAAGACAGCCCCTTTTATGCCAAATGGTATTGATATCATGGCTGTAGGTAATTTACCTAATGAATTACCAAGAGATGCAAGTAGATACTTTGGAGAGCAACTAATTAAATATGTCATTCCAGATTTAATGAAAGGAGGTAATAAAATAATAGAAGGAGCCACCATGCTTGATAAGGGTAAGCTAACTACTCCATTTTCTTACTTAGAACATTATGCTAAGCATTAATTCTTATTAGCAGAAAATTACTACTAAATAATTGATAGGGCTAAGATTATAGAACTTGAAATTAAATCTTGTTTTAAATTAAATGCTTATTAAAAGAATAGAATTCAGCTATTATAAATTCAAGTAATAATCCTTTAATAATTCTATAAATGCAGCTGAATAAGTGTTGTCTTCATTTCTAATAACAATTTTATTTCTTAATACTGAAATTTCTTTGTCAATTGAAGGATTTAGTTTTATAAAATGCAAGAAGGATCTAAAGGGTAAATGTTTGGCATCGTTATATATTAATACTTCTTCTGCTAAATGTAATTGGTATTTTTCAGCTAGTTTTTGCATGGTATAAGCGCGAAGAGTAGGTACTAAAACAAAAAAAGAACCTTTATTTTTTAATAAGCTTGCAACACTTACCACTAAACTACTCCAGGGAAGATGAGTACTATGGGCTGCTTTATTTTTATTATCATCTGGTGATTTTAAATCGCCCTCATAAAAAGGGGGGTTGGAAATAACGATATCAAATAAAAGGTTATTATTGGCTGTAAAATTTTGAATAGAATCATTCACTAGCAATAACCGGCTGTTCCATTTACTTATATTAAAATTTGATTTAGCTTCTGCTGCAGCTTCTGATTCAATTTCAATACCAGTAATAACACTTTTAGAGGTTTCTGTTACTTGGGCTAGCATTAAACTTAATAAGCCGGTACCTGTGCCAATGTCTATTATTGAATGGGCCCTTTCTAAAGAGGTATGTTTTGCTATCCAGGCCCCAAATAAACATGCATCGGTACATACTTTCATTGAAGTATGCTGCTGATGCACGATAAATTGTTTACATTGAAAATAGGGATTAGCCACTACTGCGCAGTTAAACTAGCACCTAAATATTCTTTATTTAATCTCGCAATGTTTGCAATAGAAATTTCTTTAGGACAAGTGGCTTCACAAGCACCTGTATTGGTACAAGAACCAAAACCCTCCTTATCCATTTGTGCCACCATATTCAACACTCTTGATTTTCTTTCTGGAGCACCTTGAGGTAATAAAGCTAAGTGAGAAACTTTAGCACTTAAGAATAACATTGCAGAACTATTCTTACAAGCTGCTACACAAGCACCACAACCAATACACATGGCTGCTGCGAAGGCATCGTCAGCATTTTGTTTTTCAATTGGTAGGCTATTACCATCTATGGCATTACCTGTATTTACACTTATATATCCCCCTGCTTGAATAATTCTATCAAAAGCAGAACGGTCTACGGTTAAATCTTTTACAATAGGGAAAGAATTGGCTCTCCAAGGTTCAATCACAATGGTTTCACCATCTTTAAAAGCACGCATATGCAATTGACAAGTAGTGTTTGCTTGCCAAGGACCATGCGGCTTTCCATTTATATACATAGAACACATACCGCATATACCTTCACGACAATCATGATCAAAGGCTACTGGGTCGCCACCTTCAGAAATTAATTTTTCATTTAAAATATCCATCATTTCCAAAAATGACATTTCATCAGAAATACCAGCAACATCATAGGTAACAAATGCACCTGGTTCATTGGCATTTCTTTGACGCCAAACTTTAAGTTTTAAATTCATTGTATTTTGAGACATAGCTAAAAAATTATTCTGTAAATATTTTGTGTTAGTATTGAAAGCTTATTTATAATTAAATGTTTATTTATAATTACGTTGACTTGGTTTAATAACTTCGTATTTCAAAGGTTCTTTATGTAACTGCCATTCATGCTCTCCTTTATTTTCCCAAGCTGCAACATACATAAAGTTTTCATCGTCTCTTAATGCTTCTCCTTCTGGTGTTTGGTATTCTTCTCTAAAGTGACCACCACAGCTTTCTTCTCTTGTTAAGGCATCAATACACATCAATTCGCCCAATTCAATAAAGTCTGCTACGCGGTTAGCTTTATCTAATTCAGGATTATATTCATTAATTTCTCCAGGAATTCTTAAATCAGACCAGAATTCTTTTTTCAAAGCTTGCACATCTGCAATGGCTTTTTTCAATCCTGCAGCATTTCTTGACATTCCACACTCATTCCATATAATTTTTCCTAGACGCTTGTGAAAGCTTTCTGCCGATTGTTTCCCATTGATATTTTTTAATGAAGCAATACGGTCAGCTACTTTTTTAGCTGCTTCTTCAAAGGCAGGATGTGTAGTTGGTATAGCAGCATTGTAAATTTCATCGGCTAAGTTATTTCCTACTGTGTAGGGCGCTACAAAATAACCATCTGCTAAACCTTGCATTAATGCACTAGCGCCTAACCGATTTGCACCATGGTCGCTAAAATTAGCTTCTCCTAGTGCGTATAAACCAGGTACTGTAGTTTGTAATTCGTAATCTACCCATAATCCCCCCATTGTATAATGCACGGCTGGATAAATACGCATTGGAACTTCATAAGGGTTTTCGCCGGTAATTTTTGAATACATTTCAAATAGGTTACCATATTTTTCTTTCACTACTTCTTTACCCATGGTAATAATTTGCTCATGAGATACATTAGAAAGACCTTGCTTACTCACTTCAATCTTACCGTATCTTTCAATAGCGGCAGCATAATCTAAATAAACAGCCTGCTTAGAAGTACCAACTCCAAAACCAGCATCACATCTTTCTTTAGCAGCTCGAGAAGCTACATCACGAGGTACCAAGTTTCCAAAAGCAGGGTAGCGACGCTCTAAGAAATAATCTCTTTCTGCTTCAGGGATATCATTTGCTTTTCTAGTTTCTCCTACATTTTTAGGAACCCAAATTCTTCCATCATTTCTTAATGACTCAGACATGAGAGTTAATTTAGATTGATGATCACCACTTACTGGTATACAAGTAGGGTGAATTTGGGTAAAGCAAGGATTAGCAAAATAAGCACCCTGTTTATGTGCTTTCCATGCAGCAGTTACATTTGATCCCATGGCATTAGTTGATAAATAATACACATTACCATAGCCACCAGAACATATTAAAACAGCATGCCCAAAATGTTTTTCTAATTCACCTGTTATTAAATTACGAGCAATAATACCTTTTGCTTTCCCATCAATTTTAACTATATCTAACATTTCATGTCTTGCATGCATTGTTACATTGCCAAGTGCTACTTGACGCTCCAAGGCTTGGTAAGCACCTATCAATAATTGTTGACCAGTTTGTCCAGCAGCATAAAAAGTTCTTTGTACTTGTGTTCCTCCAAAACTTCTATTACTTAATAATCCACCATACTCACGTGCAAAGGGAACACCTTGTGCCACACATTGATCAATAATATTCGAGCTTACTTCTGCTAATCGGTGCACATTGGCTTCACGTGCTCGGTAGTCGCCACCTTTAATCGTATCATAAAATAATCTGAATACACTATCTCCATCGTTCTGATAATTCTTAGCTGCATTTATTCCACCTTGTGCAGCAATGCTATGTGCACGTCGAGGGGAATCTTGAAAACAAAATGCTTTTACTTTATAGCCTAGCTCACCCATAGCTGCGGCTGCCGATGCTCCAGCTAGACCAGTGCCTACAACAATTACTTCCATTTTTCTTTTGTTGGCAGGGTTTACTAGTTTGCAATGTCCTTTATAATCGACCCATTTGTTTTCTAGATTTCCAGAAGGTATTTTAGCGTCTAACATATTTAATCTTTTATCTATCGTTTAGAATATATTTATTTTTAATTTTTTAATTTACCCAGTGTAAATAAAAACTAATAGGCATTAAAGCAAATGCCAATGGAATAATAATGGCAAAACCATAACCAATAGAGCTAATCATTCTATGGTATCTTTTATTATGTACTCCAATTGTTTTGAAGGCACTTTGAAAACCATGTGCTAAATGATAGCCCAAGGAAATACAAGAAATAACATAAAATATTACCACCCATATATTTTGAAAAGTGTCTTGCATTACACCGTATAAATCATGAACTATAAAACCATTTCCTAAATCCTTTTCTGTTACACCAGTTATACGTGAAGGAATCCAAAAATGTTTCCAATGTATAATGAAGAACATAAGAAGTATAGTTCCTAAAATGGCCATACTTCTGCTATACCATTTACTGCCTTTTGAATAATTTACTTCATAGCCAACTTTTCTTTTACTTCTGTTTTCTAAGGTTAACATATAGCCTTGAATAATATGTAGAAAAATACCTAAGAATAATCCAATTTCTAAAATTCTAGGCACTACAAAACTTCCCATAAAATGAGCAGCTTTGTTGAACATGACGCCTCCGTCCATTGCCCAAATACAAGCATTTAATCCTGCATGTACCACTAAGAATAAGACTAAGAAAATACCCGTGAAAGCCATTACTAATTTTTTCCCCACGGAGGATGTAAACATTTGCTTAAAGGTCATAATAAGATGTATTTTAAATCGCTGCAAAAGTAAGTACGAATTGCGAGCTTAGAATAAATCGTTCCATGATTTTTCTGACATTTTATAAATAAATAAACAAGTCCTTCCAAAAGGCCCCTTTAGATAAGTTTTTCACCACTTGTATAAAAATTCAGCTGTCTACTTATATTGACTTAATTTTATACCATGATTAAAGTGCTTACTATACTTTGGAATAGCTTCAAAATGGCCCTTGGAGAGTTAAAGGCCAATAAACTTAGAACCTTTCTTTCCTTATTTGGTATCACCATTGGAATCTTTTGTATTATTGGGGTTTTGGCTACCATTGACAGCTTACAATCAAAAATTAAAAGCGATTTATCAAGTTTTGGAAACAACTCGGTTTATATAGACAAATGGGATTATTCAGGTGGCCCTGAATTTCCATGGTGGAAATTTGTTAAGCGACCTAGTCCAAAAATGGAGGAAATGGACTTCATTAAAAAGAAAAGTACCCTAGCATCCAACATGGCTTTTTTCATGCAAGCACAAGAATCTTTTTCTTATGAGGATAACATTTTAAAGGGGGTTAATTTATATGGAATTACTCCTGACTACAAAAAAATACAGTCTTTTAATATTGGTTACGGAAGGTTTTTTAGTGAGTCTGATTTTACCCGTGGAGTTCCTTATGGAGTAATAGGATATAAAGTTGCAGAGGAGTTATATGGCAAAGCAGATAAAGGGGTAGGGAAAACCATTACCTATAAAGGGCGTAAACTTCTAGTCATTGGTGTTATTGAAAAACAAGGTTCCGCTATTATTAATGGGTATGATTATGATAAGTGCACTATTGTTACACATAATTATATGGCTTCAGTATATAATCCTGATAATTTAGGACCCGTTATAATGGTACAACCTAAGCCAGGCATAACCTCTAAGGCTTTGCAAGAAGAATTAACGGGTATAATGCGTCAAATTAGAAAACTAAGTCCAACGCAGGAAGATAATTTTACTTGTAATGATGTCGCTCAATTTAAAGATCAAGTGGAAAGTGTATTTGGGGCAGTGAATCAAGGAGGATGGGCTATTGCCGGACTTTCATTAATAGTAGGCGCCTTTGGAGTAGCTAATATAATGTTTGTGACAGTAAGAGAAAGAACCAGTCAGATTGGATTAAAAAAAGCTATTGGGGCTAAGAGTTCTTCTATTTTATATGAGTTTTTATTAGAAAGTGCTTTTTTATGTATCATAGGCGGCTTGGTAGGACTTTTTTTAGTTTGGATATTAACTTTGGCACTAAGTTCTTTTCTTCCTTTCGCCATAACTATTGCACCAAGCATTATTGTATTAGCCTTCAGCATTTGTATTATTTTAGGAGTTGTATCAGGAATTATACCTGCCTCCATTGCTGCTAAAATGAATCCCGTAGAAGCTATTAGAACTAAGTAGTTTTCGTATTTTTTAAAACTTTATCTTCGTGTGGTGAATTCAAAACACATTACTATATTAGCTATTGAGTCTTCCTGCGATGAAACCGCTGCCTCTGTTATTGTGAATGGAAAAATCCTATCCAATTTTATAGCCAATCAAACTGTACACGAAAAATTTGGTGGCGTGGTGCCTGAACTTGCTAGCAGAGCGCATATGGAAAATATTGTACCAGTGGTTGATGCCGCTTTAAAAAAAGCATTCCCTGAAAATACACCTGCTGAAAGTTTAAAAATATTGGACGCGATAGCTTTTACACAAGCACCTGGTTTAATTGGTAGTTTATTAGTAGGTGCACAATTTGCAAAGTCATTAGCACTTTCATTAGATAAACCTCTAATTGCAGTACATCATATGCAAGCGCATGTTCTTGCTAATTTAATTGATGATCCGAAACCTACCTTTCCTTTTTTATGTTTAACTGTAAGTGGTGGACATACACAAATTGTAAGATGTAATAGCGCATCGGAGATGGTTATTTTAGGTGAAACCATTGATGATGCTGCAGGAGAAGCATTTGATAAAATTTCAAAACTATTAGGACTCCCTTATCCTGGCGGCCCTCTTTTAGATAAATTTGCACAACAAGGAAATCCAAAAGCCTTTGTTTTTGCTAAACCTCAGGTACCTAATTTAGATTACTCTTTCAGTGGTTTAAAAACCAGCGTACTCTATTTTTTACAAAAGAAATCTCCCGAATTTATTCAAGAAAATTTAAAAGATTTATGTGCCTCTGTTCAATATACAATTGTTGAAATATTATTAAAGCAACTCAAAAAGGCTATTTTAGAAACAGGCATTCAGGAGTTTTGTATTGCAGGGGGTGTAAGTGCCAATTCTGGTCTACGAAATGGAGTCGCAGTGCTTGCTCAAAAAACTAAGTCCAAGGTATTTTTACCCGCCTTTGAATATTGTACCGACAATGCAGCTATGATTGCTATGGCAGCTCATTATAAATATTTAGAGGGGGCTTTTGAAAGTTTAGCTGTTACTGCCTCTGCTAGATCAAATTGGTAAATTAAAAAGGATTAACTTTGCAGCCTCAAAAATAGTTCAGCAATGATTAGTGCAAGAAATGTTACCTTGGCCTTTGGTAAAAGAGTTTTATTCGATGAAGTTAATATTAGCTTCACTAAAGGAAATTGTTATGGTATTATTGGTGCCAATGGTGCTGGTAAGTCTACCTTTTTAAAGATATTAAGTGGAGAAATTGAACCCAATAAAGGTACAGTTGAAATAACGCCAGGAGAAAGAATGGCAGTCTTAAAACAAAACCAATTTGAATTTGATGAGCAAACTGTTTTGAATACAGTTTTAATGGGACATAAGAGAATGTGGGAAGTAATGCATGCAAAAGATGCTTTGTATGCTAAAGAAGATTTCACTGAAGAAGATGGAATTAAAGCAGGAGAGATGGAAGCTGAGTTTGGTGAAATGGGTGGATATGAAGCAGAAAGTAATGCTGCAAGTTTATTAAGTGACTTAGGGGTGAAAGAGTCAATGCATCAAGATTTAATGAAAGATATTCCTAGTAATTTTAAACTACGTGTTTTATTAGCTCAATCTTTATTTGGCAATCCGGATATCTTATTATTAGATGAACCTACCAACGGATTAGATATAGAAACTATTGGGTGGTTAGAGAATTTTTTAGCCGATTATCAAAATATTGTATTAGTAGTAAGTCACGACCGTCACTTCTTAGATACAGTGTGTACGCACGTTTCAGACGTTGACCGCTCTAAAATAAAAACTTTTACAGGTAACTATTCTTTTTGGTATGAGTCTTCGCAATTAATGGCGCGTCAAATGTCAGATAAGAATAAAAAGAATGAAGACAAGCGTGCTGCTTTATTAGATTTCATTGCTCGTTTCTCTGCTAATGCAAGTAAAAGCAAGCAAGCTACTTCTCGTAAAAAGGCATTAGAGAAGCTAACTATTGAAGAAATTGAACCATCGAACAGGAAATACCCAGGTATTATTTTTCAACCACTTCGAGAAGTTGGTAATCAAATTTTGAATGTAGAAAAATTAAGAAAAGAAGTAGATGGCCGTGTGCTTTTCAAAGACGTTTCTTTTTCAGTAAGTAAAAATGATAAAATAGCTTTTTTAAGTAGAGACCCTCTAGCAATTACTTATTTTTTTGAAATTATTAATAACAATGGTAAATCAGATGGAGGTACTTATGAGTGGGGTACCACTATTACAAGTGCTTATTTACCAATGGAACATAATAGCTTTTTTACGGAACCTTTAACTTTAATGGATTGGTTAAGACAATATGTGCCTTCACATGTTACTGACGCCGATGAGCCTTTTATTAGAGGCTTTTTAGGCAAAATGTTATTTAGTGGTGATGATGTAATGAAAAAGACTAATGTACTGAGTGGTGGAGAAAAAGTTCGTTGTATGGTTAGCAAGATGATGCTTCAAAACCCAAATGTGGTTATTTTGGACCAACCTACTAACCACTTAGACCTTGAAAGTATTCAAAGCTTTAATGAGGGCTGTCAGAACTACCCTGGGGTGGTATTAATTACCTCTCATGACCATACTTTTATGCAAACTGTAGCTAATAGAGTGATAGAATTAACCCCTAAGGGTATCATAGATAGATTGATGACTTTTGATGAATATATGGAAGATAAAAGGGTACAAGAATTAAGGGCAGAAATGTATGCTTAAGGCTTTGCAAACCCCTTATAGCTTAATGAAAACCAACATTTTAGCCTTTTTTTGCTTTTAATACCTTAATTTTCAAAAAAATACTAAAATAAATGGGACTATAAAGGTTATTTGCTTACCTTTGCCGTCCGTAAAAAATAATTTCTCATGGCTAGAGTATGTCAATTAACTGGAAAGAAGCCAATGTCTGGAAATAGTGTTTCACATTCCAACATTAAGACAAAACGTCGTTTCCTTCCAAATTTGCAAAAGAAGCGTTTCTTCTTCATTGAAGAAGATCGCTGGATTACTATAAAAGTATCAACTGATGCTATTAGAACCATTAATAAGAATGGCTTAGCTTCGGTTGTTAAAGATCTTAGAGCACAAGGCGAAAAGATTTAATTAACTAAATTTAAGTATAACTTATAATATACCATCATGGCAAGGAAAGGAAATAGAGTTCAAGTAATATTAGAGTGCACAGAGCATAAGACTACCGGTTTAGCTGGTACAAGTCGTTATATTACTACGAAGAACAAGAAAAACACTCCAGATCGTTTGGAATTCAAAAAGTATAATCCAATTTTGAAAAAAGTAACGTTACATAAAGAAATTAAATAGTCATGGCAAAAGCAGCATCTAAAAACGCGAAAGTAAAAGATCTTAAAGCTTCAGCAGAAGCAAAAAACTGGACGAAAGTAATTAAAGCTATCCGTAGCCCTAAAACTGGCGCGTATACTTTTAAAGAGAATATTGTTCACAAGGATCTTGTAAAGGAATTCTTAGCTGCTAAATAGTAATTGCTCGACTATTGTTCGACAATTGCTCGATTCCTTAGTCACAATTTATTATTCGCAAACAATTTTACTACGCAAAAAACATTTTAAAGTTCAGACCTAGTCTGGACTTTTTTATTTTACTCAAAGCGTCTTTCTATTTTATTGATTAAATTTACACCATGAGTTTTTTAGGTAAATTATTTGGCAAAAAAGAAAAAGAAATCCTAGATCAAGGTATTGAGAAAACCAAGAAAGGTTTTTTAGAGAGAATATCTAAAGCCATCATTGGAAAAACTTCAGTAGATGATGAAGTATTAGATCAATTAGAAGAAGAATTAATTGGTGCAGATGTAGGAGTGGATACCACTTTATCATTAATTGAAAAATTACAAGAGCGCGTAAAAAAAGAAAAGTATTTATCTATCTCAGAGTTGAATGGTTTATTGCATGAAGAAATAGTTTCTTTATTAGTAGATGCTCCATCTTCTCAAATGGGGTTTATTCCCCCTTCTGATAAAAAGCCCTTTGTTATTTTAGTAGTAGGGGTTAATGGAGTGGGTAAAACAACTACTATTGGTAAATTAGCACATCATTTTAAAGCAGCTGGAAATACAGTAATATTAGGAGCTGCAGATACTTTTAGAGCTGCAGCTGCCGACCAATTAACAATTTGGAGTGAAAGAGTAGGTGTAGCAATCGTAAAACAAAATCATGGTGCCGACCCAAGTGCGGTAGCATTCGATACTATTCAGTCGGCTATTGCAAAAAACGCAGATGTAGTGTTAATAGATACCGCAGGTCGATTGCATAATAAAGTACATTTAATGGACGAGTTAAATAAAATTAAACGCGTCATTGAAAAACAATTACCTGGTGCACCACATGAAGTATTATTGGTATTAGATGGTTCTACTGGACAAAACGCTTTAGAGCAAGCCAAACAATTTATGGCGGTTACCAATGTGAATGCATTAGCTATTACTAAATTAGATGGAACAGCCAAAGGGGGAGTGGTTTTATCAATTGCTCATCAGTGTAAGATTCCTGTAAAATATATTGGCGTTGGAGAGCAAATTAAAGACTTGCTTTTATTTGATAAAGATGAATTTGTAGATTCTTTATTTAAATAATTAATTTAGAAAGTAAGTGAGCTTATACTCAAGTACTACTTGATTACATAACGAATTCCAATACCCCCTTGATTTTTGAAATAGGCTTGTATAATACTAAAAGAGGGTTGCCAATCAATACTAATATTTAAAGGGGAGTTTTTCACTTTATAATCAAGCCCAATAATCCCATCAAATCCAACTGAAATATTGGATTTGTCTGCGTTATTGTTAGTCTTTACCCATTCTTCGCTCCAAATTCCTAAATGACCCCCATAACCAATATACCAGGACAATTGATTGTCATCTTTGATGGGGGTATATTTTTCATTGATAGCAGATAACCAAAATCCATCTAGTGTAATATAACCTGAGGCCTCAATGGCCTTATTATGGCTATAAAAAGTTTTATAGGTTAGCGCACCTGGGTACATTTTAACACCAAAAGACTTAGAATAACCATCTTCATATAAATGGATATTTCTATTGACATTGGTATCTAAAGTAATATTCTGGGCAAAAATCAATTGATAAACAAATAAACTAAAGAAAGTAAATAGTAAATGCTTTTTTGTCATATTGTAGTTTTGGGGGTACGCAAATTTAAGGTTAAAAACTAAAAATATACTGTTTAATAATTGCTAAAATTTCTATAAACAAGCCTTGTCAGACCTAGGGATTCTTGTGAATTATGTTTAGGTTTGTAGTATGCATAGTTTTAAAGAATTATCAGAAAAATTTAATAAGGGATTCGAAGCCGAGCACTTTCCAAAATCTCCTATCACCTTATATGAGCCAGGCAATTACTTTTTAAGTATTGGTGGCAAAAGAATAAGACCTGTGATGTGTTTACTAGGCAATGAATTATTCTCAGATATTCATCCCGATGCTTATCAGCTAGCCAATGCGGTGGAGCTATTCCATAATTTCACTTTAGTACATGACGATATGATGGACGACGCTTCTTTAAGAAGGGGCAAAACCACCGTACATGTTAAATATGACGAAAGTACAGCCTTATTAGTAGGGGATGTTATGCTCATTCGCGCTTATGAGTATATCCAAACCATTCAGCCACAATATTTACCCAAAATTTTACATTTATTTAATAGAACTGCTAAAGAAGTTTGTGAAGGACAGCAATTAGATATGGACTTTTCAAAAATGGGAAAAGTCAGTATGGACGAGTACATTCATATGATTACGCTTAAGACTTCTGTATTATTAGCAGCGAGTTTAGAAATGGGAGCCATATTAGGAGGAGCAAGCGTGAATAATTGCCAGCACTTATATGAGTTTGGTAAAAAGATAGGCATAGCTTTTCAAGTGCAAGACGATTATTTAGATGCATTTGGTGACGCAGCTATTTTTGGCAAAGAACCAGGAGGTGATATTAAGCAGAATAAAAAAACATTTTTATTAATTCATGCATTAGAAGTTGCAAATGCTGCTCAGAAAAAAGAATTAAATGAATTATTAAGTTCTAATGCGTCAGACAAAGTAGAAAAAGTATTAGCTATTTTTAAATCTTGTGGAGTGGACGCCTGGGCAGAATCTTACAAAGCAAAGTATATGCAAGAAGCCTTTGCACATTTAGAATCTATCGCAGTAGTATCTGATCGAAAAAAGCCTTTAATTGAATTGGCAAATTATCTAATGAATAGAAATCAATAACCCTTTGCAATGATGAATTTATTTAGGAAGAAATCGATTGAAAAAATTGTTAAAGATGCAGAGGCGGGATTAAGTGATGGACATAGTGCTGGCGGTTTAAAAAGGGTTTTAGGGGTTAGAGATTTAACTTTTATGGGTATAGCAGCTGTGGTAGGAGCAGGTATCTTTTCTACTATTGGAACAGCAGCTTATCATGGAGGCCCAGGTATTTCCTTATTATTTATTGTGACAGCTATTACTTGCGGCTTTAGTGCTTTATGTTATGCAGAATTTGCAAGTAGGGTGCCTATTGCAGGAAGTGCTTATACATATGCTTATGTTAGTTTTGGAGAATTAATAGCCTGGATTATTGGTTGGGCATTAATATTAGAATATGCAATAGGTAATATTGTGGTAGCAATTAGTTGGAGTGGCTATTTTGTGAACTTACTTGAAGGCTTTCATATTCATTTACCAGGATGGTTAGCGACAAACTATGAACAAGCTTACCAAGGTTATGATGAAGCCCTCGAACATTTAGCAGCGGGAGGAACCAAAGAAAGCTTTTCTAAATTAGCTCGTATTGGATTTGATGCCATCAATAATGCACCTAGTATTGGTTCATGGAAAATTATATTAAATATACCAGCCTTTATAATTGTATTTCTAATTACCATACTAGCATACATTGGTATAAAAGAAAGTAAGAAGAGTACCAATTTCATGGTCATCTTTAAAATAATCGTTATTGTATTTGTTATTATTTTAGGATTTTATTATGTAGATACAAAAAACTGGGATCCCTTTTTACCGAATGGCTTTAAAGGCGTGCTTGCAGGCGTATCGGCAGTATTTTATGCCTATATTGGTTTTGATGCAATTTCAACAACAGCAGAAGAATGTAAAAATCCTCAGCGCGATTTACCAAGAGGAATGATATATTCTTTAATTATATGTACTGTGCTTTATATTTTAATTGCATTAGTATTAACCGGTATGGTAAACTATACACAGTTAAAAGTAGACGATCCTTTGGCCTTTGTATTCGATCAATTAGGACTTCATAAAATTGGCTATATTATTTCCATTAGTGCAGTAGTGGCTACTACTAGTGTATTGCTAGTTTTTCAATTGGGCCAACCAAGAATTTGGATGAGTATGAGTAGAGATGGCTTGCTTCCTAAAAAATTCTCTAAAGTGCATCCTAAATTTGGTACCCCTGCCTTTGCCACTATTGTTACAGGTATTTTTGTGGGAATCCCATCATTATTTATGTCTATTAGTAGAATGACCGATTTAACCAGCATTGGTACTTTATTTGCTTTTGTTCTTGTTTGCTTTGGTGTACTAGTACTTCCTAAACTTCCACCCAATACTGTAAAGCATGCTTTTCGTTTACCTTATATTAATGGTAAGTTTATTATACCAATTTTAGCGGCAGTTTTTATTTATTTAGCAAAAGATAGAATTTCTAATGCTGTTTCAACTGGCGCTAACGAAGGTTATCAAGAGGTTTTATTTTTAGTTTTTATTGCAATTTTAATGGTGGTGGCTGTATTAAGTTTTATTAGAAGTTATTCCATTATACCCATTATTGGGGCTTTGTGTTGCCTTTATTTAATGATAGAAATACCCCCTATAAGTTGGGTCTGGTTTTTTATATGGATGTGTTTAGGTCTAGTTTTATATTCTTTCTATGGTCGAAGAAATAGTTTATTATCCAAAGAGCCTGTATAATTTAATAATAGTATGAAGTATCAGGTAGGAGATGAAATTTTAGTATTACATAGTAATGAAGAAGGGCGTATTATTGAAATTATGAATGAGGAGATGGTCATGATTGAAGTAAGAGGCGTGAAGTTTCCTGCCTATATGGACCAAATAGACTTTCCTTATTTTAAAAGATTTACCCAAAAGAAATTATTTCCTGAAAAGGCTTTACCACAAAAAATTTATGTAGATCAAATTCCAAAAGAAAAAATAAAAATATCAGAGACTAAAATTGAAGATGGGGTTTGGATACATATTATACCTAAATTTTCATTGGATGATTTTAATGATGAAGTAGTAGAAAGTTTGAAAATTTATTTGTCTAACCATACTAGAGTAGCATATAAGTTTGTGTATGAACAATTACTTTTAGGTGAAGTCGTTTTTTCAATAGATTCCATAATACATCCCTTTACCGATTTTTATATTCATGACATTCAATTTGCAGCCGTGAATGATTCTCCAGGCTTTGCCGTTGATTTTTCTTTGGTGGAGCCGCATAAAAAGAAAGCCGAACATTTCGAGACCCAGTTAAAAATTAAGCCTAAACAGTTGTTTCAGAAAATTGAAACACTAAAAGAAAATAACCAAGCGGCTATTACTTATTTATTATTTGAAACTTATCCAGATAAAGCGGAGGATAATCATATTCAAATGGATATGTTAAGATCGGCAGGATTTAAAGTATATGATGCTAATAAAATCAAACAAAATTTACCAACTGCAAGAACAGTGATTGATTTGCATATTGAAAAATTAATAGATAGACATGACCATCTTTCTAATTTTGAAATATTAACAATTCAATTAGCTGAATTTGAAAAATGGTTTGATTTAGCTCAATTACATCATTTACCAACACTTACTATCATTCATGGTGTGGGTACTGGGAAATTAAAAGGGGAAATTCACGATTTATTAAAAGTGAAAAAAGGGGTGAAGAATTTCATCAACCAATATTCCGATTTTTATGGCTATGGTGCCACTGAAGTTTTTTTTGAATATTAAATTTCCATTGCGTCTTTTATGTTAATTATGTATACTTATATTATTGAATATCAGTGAATCTGATCTATATATGTTTGTCTATTCTTGTCAAATTTTAATTACTTACCTTTGCATTACTACAAACCCGAGCTATCGTGGTAAGCAATTACCAAGGAAAGTCCGGACAGCATAGGGTAACCCACCGGTGAATAGCCGGCGTTTCGAGCAATCGAGACAGAGAAAGTGCCACAGAAAATAACTACCTCGTAAGGGGAAAAGGTGAAAACGTGCGGTAAGAGCGCACGGATAAGACAAGTAATTGTTTTATAGGGTAAACCTTGGGTGCTGTAATGCCACGTAAAGGAGCGCTTAAGAACGACTCGTTCAAGTTCCAGGGTAGGCAGCAAGACTCCAACAGCAATGTTGGAGCTAGATAAATGATAGTTTAGAAACAGAATCCGGCTTACGAGGCTTGTAGTATTTTTAAAAATTAGTTTTCATTCTTTTTAAGATTGAAACATAAACTTGATCATACATGACTATAGAACAGATAAAGCGTATGAAGGACCAAGTAAGTGTCCTAAGGAGGTTTCTTTGACGTCGATAACAGACTATATAAAGTAAATACTGACAAACAACTGTCTCTGTCACCTGGTTTTTGGGATGACAACATGCGTGCTACAAGTACCATGAAGGAAATAAAGGTGAATGAATATTGGATACATATGTATCAAAATGTAGAATCCCATTTAGAAGACTTTGTTGTGCTATTTGATTTTTGGAAAGCAGGCGATGCTACTGAAGAAGAAACGCAGGAAGCTTTTCAAAAAGCAACCCTTTTTATTGAAGAAGCAGAATTTAAGAGTACTTTAAATAAACCAGAAGACGAACTTCCTGCCATTTTACAAATTAATCCAGGTGCTGGTGGCACTGAAAGCCAGGACTGGGCAGAAATGTTACTTCGTATGTACACCATGTATGGAGAGAAACAAGGTTGGACAGTAAGTTCCATTGATTACCAAGAGGGAGATGGTGCTGGGATAAAATCGGCTACTTTACAATTTGACGGACCTTTTGCTTATGGTTTTTTAAAAGCAGAGTCTGGAGTGCACCGTTTAGTAAGAATTTCACCATTTGATAGCAATGCTAGAAGACATACTTCTTTTGCTTCTGTATATGTATATCCTTTAATAGACGACACTATTGAAATTATAATAAACCCTGCCGATATTGAATGGGAATTTTATAGAAGTGGTGGTAAAGGAGGACAGAATGTAAATAAAGTAGAAACTGCTGTGAGATTAAAACATAGTTCAGGAATAATTGTAGAATGTCAACAATCAAGAACTCAAGGGGAGAATAGAGAGATAGCTATGAAGATGTTGAAAAGTAGATTATATGAAGAAGAAATGCGTAAAAAGCAAGAAGCCTTAAATGCTTCGAATGCCAATAAGAAAAAAATAGAGTGGGGAAGTCAGATAAGATCTTATGTTTTTCATCCTTATAAAATGATTAAGGACCACCGCACCGATTTTGAAGTAGGAAATATTGGCCCTGTAATGGATGGAGAAATTGATGGGTTTATTAAGGCTTTTTTAATGCTTGAGAAGGAAGTCTCATAAGTTCATACTTGCTTTTAGGTCTTAGGTTTTCATTCCATTTAAATCCTCTAATAATTAATTCTTCCTTTGGCGTTTGGTTCAGAGGTGTCATTTTACCTACAAGTTGGTTTTTGAAAACCACTTTAGCTGGCTCTGTATTTTCAAAATACACATCAATTATTTGTGCATTGGAATGGTTCACGCCTATAAAGTTTTTATCATTGTCTAAAGGGTAGTATATATTTTCTGCATTGCCTTTAGCGCTCATTTTATGAATCTCGCCATCTTCAAACCAGACATTCAGCTTATTGCCTTTTAATTGGTTGTAATAACTAGTGGTATCAATTTTATTAATAGCAAAAGCGTTTTCAAATACATATAATTGTTCTGGCTTTTTATTTTTTACAAACAGGTATAAAGTATCCCCTGTTATTTGATTATCATTGGCCCATATAATTGGGTCAGAAATAAGTCTTATGGTAGAATCACTTAAAGAATAAAATAAGCTATCGGCCTTGCCTTGTAATGAATCGGAATATATTTTCACATGATGAAAGGCTTCAAAATATTTATCGAGTGTAGTATCGGTAATAACGCCCACAGAATCTCTTGCTTTAGGTATTTTTCTTTTTAAATCAGAGATTTTACCCGCGTAAAGTGTATCTGCAGCAATATATAAAGTGTCTTTCTTTTGTTTGATTAATAGAAGCGGGCTTTCTGTGGCTAAGAAGGTACTTTTTTGTTTATTCGCTTTTATATTGTTTGCCATTAAATCAAAACCCAAGGTATCCTTGGATGTATAAATGGCATTTCCTTTAAATTCACCCATTTCAAGTGAATCGTCTACAGCCATTTCGTCAGCTATAAAATGATAAGTGCTATCGTCAATATTTGACCTGTCATATAAATAACCTTTTCTTGTACCTGTATTATAATTACCATTACTTGTGCTAATAACCCTTGAGCCAGTTATAATTTTTGAAGGGCTTAAAAAGTTAGTGAGCTGAGTATAAGTATTGTATTCTAAAGTGTCGGTAATGATATTATTTTCAGGGTCTATTAATTCTACTTTTTTTCTAAAAATCACATCTCTTGTTTCTCCATAGTATAAGCCTTCTTTACTTGTTAAAACTGTTTTATTGCGTTCTAGCTTGCCGCCATTTTTAAAGCTGCCTAATTTAGCATTTACATCGTAGTCTAAAGAGTCGGTAGTTAATACCCCTTTACCGTCGGTCAATTTTACTTTTTTACGCAGGTATGCTTTTTTATTAGAGCCAATATATTTTAAGTAGTTGGCATAAATATTTACGCTGTCTGCATCATTAATGTGCACATTTCCAAAATCTTCTAATGTATTTAAAGTAGTATTTAAAATAATACTATCACCGTATAATAAAGTTTTACCCTGTCTAATTTTTACATGACCTACTAATATCAAATAGTCCATACTGTCCATTTTTTTGACATTGTATACTTCGGCAGAAAGAAATTCAATGAGTTTGCCTCCAGAATTAATTTGAGGGGTTATTGATACTATTGTATCATTTTGTTTTGGAATAATAGGTTTCTGTCCTTTAACAATTGTAGAGGATAGAATTGTAAATAATATGAAGAAGGCCCATTTATTCATGATTCACAGAATCAGCTAAGGGCTTATCTAATGGAGTTGATTTATCTTTTTTGCCAAACACAGATACATTGATATATCTTTTAGGATGTACTTTAATATCGTCAACAAGGGTATTGATACTTTTAAGGGTTCCTTGTAGTTCATTATAAAAAGAAGAATCGTTCATTAATTTAGAAGCAGTGCCATTACCCGTATTCAATTTTTGTAAACTTATATTTAAAGATGCTACTGCTACTTGAATGGTTTTAATAGTTTTGTTTAATTCGGCATCTTTTACCGATTTAGATACGCTATCTAAATTAGTAATTATATTATTTAGCTTCTCGTTGTTATTGTTCAAATTTTTAGTAAATGAATTGAGGTTATCGAAAGACTGACTTACTGAACCATTTTGTTTTTGTAACATGGCTTCAATATTAGCCATTGAACTATTTAAATTTTTCGTTGTGGCTGCTAAATTTTCTAATACTTTTGCTAGGTTTTGTTTATTTCTATCGTCTAATACCGTATTAATATTATTCAATACTTTATCTAAAGAGCTAATTGCATTTTTTGTTTTTTCACCTAAAGGAGAAAGTGTGTTCACGAAGTCACCTAATAAACTAGTAGCAGGGGCTGTTTGTATAGTGTCGCCTGATTTTATATATGTAGAAGCATTTCCTAATACAATGCTAATGCTACTTATACCTAATGGGTTGTCTTGTATAGTAGCAACTGAGTTTGTAGGAATCTTGTAAGCTTCATTTAATTTAACAGAGACAATAATGGAGGCTAAATTTTCTTTTTGATTTTCAATTTCAAAAACGGTTCCAACTTGGTACCCATTTACAAATACTGGATTAGAGACAATGAGCCCCTTAGTATCGGCATATTTTGCATAAATATAATTTCCTGGTTGAAATATGGTTTTTCCTTTTAGAAAATTAAATCCTATGATCATTAGGGTTATGGCAATTACGGTAAGCGCCCCCACCTTGGTTTCGTTTGATACTTTCATCTTGAATGAATTAAATAAACTTTATGTAAAATTAGCTAAAAAAGGGGAGCTAATTGGCATTTGTCTTTTTCTGGTTTTCCAGTGAATTTTTATATCTAATCACCGATTTGGTAATAACCTCGCATATTTGGTTTTGGCCTTCTTCGCTATTTAGATAGTCCTCATCTTCTGGGTTAGATATAAAGCCTGTTTCCACTAATACTGCAGGCATTTGCACTGCAGCTAATACCCATATACCTTTCTGTCTTTGCTTAGCTTCTCTACTAATTCTACCTGCCGCTTTGAACTCTTCTTCAATAGTCAAAGCCAAGCTTGCAGCTCTTTGAAAAAACTGTTGAGTTAGCAAGCTTACCATCATAGAGCGGGTAGGGTCGGCCTCTTCAATTTCTTTAATTTGTTTTATAGAGATAGAGTCAAGTTTTTCCACCACATCATCTACAGCTTCATTGGCCATATCTTTTTTTTGTTCGGACTTCCCAACATTGTATATGAATGTTTCTGTACCCCTTGCTGTACTTGGCGTATAGGTAGTTTTATATAAAGGCACTCTTCTTGTAACTTTTCTTTTAACACCTTTTTTCTTAACAGTATAAGTTTTATTAGTATAGCCAATTATTTCTCTTTCACGTCTTGGGTCTGCTGAATTAGTATGAATGCAAATAAATAAATCGCCTTTGGCTGCATTGGCAATATTTGCTTTTTCTACCACAGAATTGTATATGTCTGTTCTTCGAGTAAGGACTACTTCAACATCTGGAATTGATTCATTAATATATTCTTCTAATTTCAAAGATATCGCTAAGGAAACAGCAGCTTCAGTTGAATATTTGCCATTGGAACCTGGGTCAGTGCCACCATGACCAGGGTCAATAATGATACGTTTGATGGTTTTAGGTGTATTTTGGGCTTCCGTACTTAAGCTAATAAGGGTAAAAAGGGCTATAGCACTATAAGTAATTGCTAAAATCAGTCTATTTTGCTTCATAATCAGTGCCTTAATGCTGTTTTAGTTTATTTTTGCTGCTGTGATAAAAGCAGGACACAAAAATAACGTAAAATATAGGCGTTCTATTGTAAATAGTAGCATTTTACTAACATTAACAATAGTTTTAATGCCCATAATGGGTGTTTTTGCTCAGTCCAAAATACTGACAGCTAAAAAAGACAGTATTTCAGTTAAAACAGACAGTCTTTCTAAGAAAAATGACAGCAGTTATATAAAGTTCCTTAGAATCTCCAAAGATAGTATTGATACCCCCATAAATTATAATGCAGAAGATTCTGGGGTGATGATTATGTCTACCAAAGAGTTTTTTTTGTATGGGAAAGCTAAGACCGTTTATAAAACTTCTCAATTAGAAGCTGCCACCATTGTATATGATCAGCAAAGTCAAAATATTAAAGCTTATGGAGCAAAGGATACTACTGGTAATCCTTTAAGTAATCCTAAATTTAAGGAAGGAACTATGACTTCGGTAAATGACTCTATTTATTTTAATATGAAGTCGGGAAAGGGCCTCACAAAAAATACCAATTTTCAACAAGGTGAAATTTTTATCAATGCCACCACTATGAAAAAGGTTACACAAGACCAGGCTTATGCATGGAAGGCAAGATTTACTACTTGTAATTTAGATGAACCCCATTTTGCTTTTAGAACCAATAAGTTAAAAATTATTACAGATAAAATTGGCGTATCAGGACCAGCCTTTCCAGAATTTGAAGGTGTTCCTTTTCCTATTGGTATTCCCTTTGGTATATTCCCTTTATCAAGAGGGAAGCATTCGGGTATGATGGCACCTGCTTTCTCTACTAGTGAAGATTTTGGATTAGGATTTGAAGGCTTAGGTTATTATAAAGTACTAAGTGATAATTTCGATGCTACCCTAAGAAGTAATATTTATTCATATGGGGGTTGGAGCGCAAATTTAAATAGCAAATATATTTTACGCTATAAATACATAGGTAATTTTAATTTAAGTTTACAAAGTTCAAGAATACTCAATAGGAATGTAAATATTGCAAGCGAATTCACAGGTGGTAAAACCTATATGATTAATTGGTCACATTCAATGGATTCGAGAGCCCTTCCAGGTACTAGTTTTTCTGCGAATGTTAATTATGGTAGTACTAAGTATAATAGTTATCTACTCAACAACCCTTATCAGAACTATCAAAACCAAATTAGCTCTTCTATTAGTTATAATAAGTCATGGAATAATAAGTATAATTTATCGGTGAACTTAAATCATAACCAAAACAATAATTTAGGGTTAGTAAATTTAAGTTTACCTAATATTAATTTTAATGCACTTACGTTTTATCCTTTTCAATCTAAAGAACAAATAGGGGCTGGCAAATGGTATGAAAAACTAGGAATAGGATATAACGGATCATTCCAAAACCAGATGTCTTTTTATGATTCTGCATTTAATATTAATAGGTTACTAGACACCATGCAATGGGGGGCTACACATAATATTCCAATTAGTGTTTCTCTTCCTTCTTTGGGCCCCATTACGATCACACCTTCCATTGGTTTTGAAGAAAAATGGTATGGTCAACAAAATACAAAGTCATGGAATAGTAAATTAAATAAGGTGGATACAAGTTATGAAAAAGGTTTTTTTCGAGCCCCTCATGTAAGTTTTGGAGTTGGAACTGCTAGTAGAATTTTTGGTACCTATAAATTTAAAAGTGATTACGTACAAGCTATTCGTCATGAAATAAGACCCAGTATTTCCTTTAACTATGCTCCTGATTTAGCAAAATCTTATCATTATTCTACTCAAATAGATTCTACTGGAAGAACATATCGTTTTTCTAAATTTGATGGAGGTTCATTAGGTGGTGCCTATTCAGAGGGAACCTTTGGGGGTTTGAGTTTTGGTTTGGATAATTTATTAGAGATGAAAGTAAAAGATAAAAAAGACACCAGTGCTGAGAATTTTAAAAAAGTTAAATTAATAGAGGGTTTTGGATTTACTTCAAATTACAATTTCCTGGCAGATAGTTTTCAGTTAGGAAATTTTAATTTTTATGCCCGTACAATTTTATTTGATAAGTTTAATATATCTTCTTCTTTTAGTTTGGATCCTTATGCTACAGATAAACAAGGATTCAGGGTAAATAAACTAGATATAGACCCTACTAAATTTAAATTTGGAAATATTACGAATGGGGGTGTTTCTATTTCTACTTCTTTTAAAAGTAAATCTAAGGATGATGCTGCTTCAAAGAAAAAAGAAATTCCTTTAGACCCCTTTATGACGCCTGATGAACAACAAAGACAATTACAATATGTAAAAGCCAATCCAGCAGAATTTACCGATTTTAGTATTCCATGGAGTTTAACGGTCTCTTATTCATTCCAATTTTCTAGAATGATTAAGCCTGATTATTCAGGCTTTAAATTACAAACCTATTCTAGTTTAAATTTTAATGGCGATTTTAGTTTAACACCAAAATGGAAATTAGGTGGAACAGGCTATATCGATGTAGCGAAGGCAAGTATTCAACAAATGAGTATGTTTATTACTCGTGAAATGCACTGCTGGCAGTTGTCTATAAACGTGACACCTATTGGTATGTACCGTTCTTTCAGTATTACTGTAAATCCTAAATCGGGAATATTAAGAGATTTGAAAATTAATAGAAGTAGAACCTTTTCTTCTTCAAGTTACTAGTAAGACGCTATCTTATTTCTTCCCATTATTTTCCAAATAATACTTAGCCATTACATCATAAACGGCTTGTTTCAAACTATCCTTGGTATGTCCTTGCGGGTATATAGCGGGTAGTATATGCATATTTATTTTACCAGGCGTAAAATATAAAATGGGTTTTGCAGGAAGAATTTTTTTTGTGTTTAATATAACCACTGGTATAATTGGCTTTTGTGATTCTAAGGATAATTTAAATGCTCCATCGTAAAAAGATTTTAAGGGCTCCGATGTTTTATTTCTTGTCCCTTCTGGATAAATGAGCATATCAAGTCCGTTATCCAGCACCTTCACCATTTTATCAAAACTTTCTTTACGACTATTATGGTCTTTTCTATCAACAATCACTGTTGCAAATTTGTAAATCCATCCAAATAAAGGAACGTACACAAAACTTTTTTTAGCAATAGTTTTGTTGGCTCTAGGAAGAAATGGGGTGCTAATGGGTATATCAATTAAACTATTATGATTACATACTACCACTGCGTTCTCTATTCCCTTAAAAACTTCTTTTCCTTTTACACTAAAAGTACAGCCTGATAAAAATAAAAACAAACCCATCCATAATTGTGAAATACGACGATGGTATCTAGTTTTATAAGGGTCTGGAATGATAAAACATAATAAGTAAAACCATAAGAATATCATCATCGTAGAGGCAAATACTAAAAGTGCCCAAATAGCGAGTGTTCTTGCAATAATATTTTTTACCAGTTTCATATTTATATTTAAATGGCCCAGTCTATGGGATCTGTATTATTTTTTACTAAATATTCATTGGTAGCACTAAAATGCTTACAACCAAAAAAACCATTGTAAGCACTAAAGGGAGAGGGATGTGCCGCTTTTAAAATTTTATGTTTTGAGCTATCTATTAGTTTAAATTTTTCTTGAGCAAAATTACCCCATAAAATAAAAACTAACCCTTTTTTTTCGTTAGAAAGTTTTACAATTATATCGTCTGTAAATTTAGTCCATCCAATTTTAGCATGACTAGCTGGTTCATTTGCTCTTACAGTAAGTACTGCATTTAATAAGAGTACTCCTTGCTTGGCCCAAGCGCTTAAATTTCCTGAACTTGGAATGGCCATACCAATATCTTTATGTAGTTCTTTAAATATATTCATTAAGGATGGAGGTGGTTTAATTCCATCTGGGACAGAAAAACTTAAGCCCATTGCTTGATGGGGGTTATGATAAGGGTCTTGACCTAAAATAATCACCTTTACTTTATTATAAGGCGTTAAAGTGAAAGCATTGAATATTAGTCCACCACTTGGATAGATAGTTGTTTTTAATGCTTTTTCAGCTTTTAAATGTGTTGTAATTTGGCTAAAATAGGGCTTATCGAATAAATCCGACAAAGCATTTTTCCAACTTGATTCCATTTTAACTTCCATAGAAAAGCAACATTTAAAGGTCTAACTCAATAAAGATAAATCTTGTTCAACAAACAACCATCAATACACCCATTTTTAAGTCATTTTTTGTAACTTTCTTTCAGATTTTAATCAAATGAAAATAATACCTATTTTTTTTCGAAAGAGTTTTCTTATATCATCGTTTTTATGCTTATGGATATACCAACAAGGTAAAGCGCAAGATCAATTTATTGATCAAATTCATTTCTCAAAAGACAGCTCCAGAATTATTGGTTTTTCTTTTAATACCAAAACTTACAATTTAACACATTCTATCCCTCTGCTTCAATGGGCTGAAAGCTTGAATCATCAAAATCGTATTCAATACAAAATTATTGAATCTTCTAAAAAACAGGACGGTATTAATTTATTAATTCAATTTAAAAATAATAGTAAAGACACTCTTTCTTTAGATAACGTACTTCCTTTTGAAAAAACAGATTCTAATGTTTACATAACTGGTAAAGGAAATCATAATTTATCAAGAACCCATTTATTTATTCCTGGCAAGACTCCCGTAAATGTTATTGTGCCTGATAATGCTTGGGAACTGGGATATAATAGTTTAACCTTGAATAATACATTACATATTTATGGTTTTAGTAGAAGAGATAAACAAAGTATACAACTTGGTAAAACTAAAAGGTTCGAAACTATTTTATTTCCAAATGGAATTATCAATTATAATATTTGGATTGCTAGTTATAAAGGCAGTTGGCAAAATGGTTTATTGAAAGTTTTTAGAGACAAGAAATTGTATGATCTTGATTCTTTTAATGATAGCCTCTATAAAAGAAAAGATTTAGCCTGGGTAAAAAATACTTATTTGATGCATTTAATGATGGCATGGGATAAATATTTCTATGATGATCCTACAAAACAATACGTGTTACCAGATTTTATCAAAAGAGGAAATACATTATATGGAGGAGATGATATAATTACCCTTTGGCCATCTTGGCCTACGCTGGGCTTAGATCAAAGAAATCAATTTGATTTATACAAAGATTTGCCAGGAGGATTAACTGGCATAAAAAAATTAAGTAATGATTTAATAGCTGAAGGAAAACATTTATTTGTTTCCTATAATCCTTGGGATGTGGATACACGAAGGCAAAATCATTATACAGGCTTGTCTTGGCTTATCAAAAATACAAATGCAGATGGTGTCGTTTTAGATACCCAAGGAAGTTCAAGTGATACATTACAAAATGCAGCTGATACTGTTCGAAAAGGGGTCATTATGTATAGTGAAGGAATGGCAGTGCCTAAGGACATGCAAGGAATAATTGCTGGAAGAGTGCATAACGCATTATACTATCCTCCTATGTTAAATTTAAATAAGTTTATTCAACCAGGTTTTGCAATTTATAGAGTAGCAGAATTATTTAAAGAACCTATTCAAAGAGAATTCGCCACTAGCTTTTTTAATGGTTATGGTACAGAGATAAATATTATGGCAGCTGGTCAACCAGATTGGGTAGAAAATCAATATGCTTTTCTAGGAAAAACTACTCAATTACTAAGACAGTTATCTGATAATTTTAATTCAAGCAATGCCATTCCTCTAATAGCAACCACGGCAGATAGTATTTGGGTAAACCAATGGAATACTCCTTATAAAACAGTGTATACTATTTATTCCATTATTCCACAAGGGTATAAGAATGATCTTTTTGAAGTGAATCTTAAATACAATTGGCATTTTATAGATGTATTTCATCATAAATTATTAAAGCCTAGTTATAAAAAAGGGAAGTATTATATAGAAGCGGAAACTGAAGCTTTTCACCAAAAATACATAGGTACAAATAATGAAGGGGCGGTTGATTGTATAATTCAAGTACCAAAATTATTAGAGGCAAAATTAGTTGACAATAAAATAGAAATTCAACTTACAAAGACTGCTAATGGACAATTAGGTTTAAATAAAGATCCGAACCTAATTGAATTGAATATTTGGACAACTGAAGTGGGATGGGGTAAACCGAAACTTGTGCTACCCTTTAAAAATCAGGTAATTAATATAAATACAATTTCAAAAAGATTCGAAGGCAAAATAATCATCCAAGTTATTCAGCATCTTAAAGATGCATGGGGAAATTCTTCTAACAGAATAAGTTTATTAGATGAGCAAATTCTTTATTTAATTCCAGGTCAAGCTAGACTCCAAGAAACATTTGATTTTAGTTCAATTAATAAAGAAAATATTATCAATACAAAGGACACTTTATCTAATCAGCAAAATATGGTTAAAATTGAAGCTGGTAAATTTATTTTCAAAAGAACACATGGGGATGATTTTATTTCTTATCCTCCTATTTTAGATAGTACGCCCATTTCTATTAAATCTTTTTGGATAGATAAGTATTTAGTGACAAATGAAGATTTTTACCATTTTATACAAGAAAGTAAATATGAACCTACTGATACTGTTAACTATTTAAAGCACTGGGTTGCTGGTGCACCCTTGGCAGGTGATTATAAAAAACCAGTTGTATATATAAGTTATGAAGATGCAAAGGCTTATGCTCATTGGAATCACAAAAGCTTGCCTTCTGAAATTCAATGGCAGTATGCAGCACAAACCCCTGCATTACAAGAATGGCCTTGGAAACAAGAAAATCCAGTCAGTAGAGAAGTAGAAGAAATTACTGGCACTTTAAGTATTGTAAATATAAAAGGAATTGATGCTAGTTATTGTAATTTAGGTAACGGCATACTTGATACAGTGGGCGCATATCCAAAAGGGGTGAATGCAAATGGTTTGTATGATTTAGTGGGTTCTGTATGGCAGTTAACCAGTAGCGAATATAGTTCGGGTAGTTATGATTATATAATAATGAAAGGGGGTAGTTATTTTAAACCTGCTGGTAGTTGGTGGTATGTGCAAGGTGGGCCTAGAGAATTAACCTATGCTCAATATTTATTAAGGCTAAGTCAGGGCTTTGAAAGAAATGGCACTGTTGGTTTTAGATGTATTATGAATTAAAAATTAAATGCTAGATTATGAAAATAAGTGCAATGTGTAAAGTATTCATCTTTTCTTTTATGTTATTGGTTTCACAAAATTTAATAGCTCAAACAATCAATGTAAAAATTGAGCCGGTTAATTTTTCTAAAGTAAATGTTACGGATGCTTTTTGGAAACCTAAAATGGATTTAGTGGCTACTAAAACATTGGATGCCTGTATTTATCAAACCGAAGAAAAGACTGGTCGTATTAGAAATTTTGAAAAAGTTGCTAGAAAAAAAGGGGAGGCGCATGAAGGAGTTTTTTATGATGACTCTGATGTTTTTAAAGCTCTAGAAGCTATGTCTTATGCCATTAAAACTAGTCATGATAAAAAATTAGAAGCTAAGGCAGACCAGTGGATTGATAAAATTGCGGCAGCTCAATTAGAAGATGGTTATTTGAATACTTATTATACATTGACTGGTTTGGATAAGCGTTGGTCTGATATGAGTATGCATGAGGACTATAATGCTGGTCATATGATTGAAGCTGCAGTTGCATATTATGATGCAACAGGCAAAAGAAAGTTTTTAGATGTGGTAATTAAGTGGGCTAATTATTTTGACTCTTTATTTGGACCTGGTAAAAGAGATTGGGTAACTGGACATCAAGAATTAGAATTAGCCTTGGTAAAATTGTATCGTGTAACCAATGATAAGAAATATTTAAATTTAGCCGATTGGTTATTATCTGAAAGAGGTAAGAAATTAGCCAAAGGATATACTTGGACTGAATGGAAAGACACTTTATATACACAGGACCAAGTACCTGTCAAAGAACAAAAAGATATCACTGGACATGCGGTTAGGGCTATGTATTTATATACCGGTGCTGCTGATGTGGCTGCACATACAGGCGATAAAGATTATGTGGCTGCAATGCGAAGAGTATGGGAAGATGTTGTATATCGGAATATGTATATCACAGGAGGTATTGGTTCTGCAGGAAGTAATGAAGGGTTTACGAATGACTATGATTTACCAAATGAACAAGCTTATTGTGAAACCTGTGCATCTGTGGGTATGGTATTTTGGAATCAAAGAATGAATAGTTTGACGGGAAATGCTGAATATATAGATGTACTAGAGCGAAGTTTATACAATGGAGCTTTAGATGGACTTTCATTAAGTGGAGATAAATTCTTTTATGGTAACCCATTAGCTTCTTCTGGTAAAAATGCAAGAAAAGAATGGTTTGGTACTGCTTGTTGCCCTTCTAACATTGCTAGATTAATAGCATCTTTAGGAAATTACATTTATGGTTACTCAAATGGTAAATTCTATGTGAACTTATTTGTTGGAAGTAATACTGCCATTCAAGTGCCTAATGGCGAGATTCAATTTAACATGGCTACTAATTATCCATGGGAAGGTTCTATGAAATGTTCGCTTTCTATGAAGAAAAAACTTACTCTGCCCATTGCCTTTAGAATTCCAGGATGGGCAAATGGTATACCTGCACCCGGAAATTTGTATCAATTTGAAAATACTACATCAAATACTAAGCCTATTATTTTAGTAAATGGCAACCCAGTTAATTATACAATTGAAGATGGTTATGCCATTATTTCAAAAGAATGGAAAAATAATGATGTAATAGAATATCAATTACCCATGACTATTCAAAAAATTAAAGCAAGAGATGAGCTTTTACAAGACAATGGTCGTGTAGCATTACAAAGAGGCCCCATAGTTTACTGTATTGAAGGGGCTGATAATAATGGCAAGGCTTGGAATATTATAGCACCCACTCAAAGTGTTTTTACTGCAGAGAAATTCTCAGTATTGGATGAAAAAGTAGTGAGCCTAGTAGCTGATTTGCCTGTGTTGCAAATAAAAAATGACGGGTTATCAGCAGAAACTATTATTAAAAAAGTAAGAGCAATTCCTTATTATACATGGTGTAATAGAGGAAGTAATTCTATGCAAGTATGGTTGCCCACTAGTTTAAAGAATGAAAAAATTAATTATTAATTAATTTCTAGTTCCTCTTTGCTAGGAAATTTTGGAAAGGGGTTATGTGGATCGGCTTGATACCAGAAAGTCACTGTGCTAATATCTGATTTTTGAGCCAAGTATTTTCCATTATCTCTCCATCCTAAATCTTGAATGGTAATTCGTAAGTCTTTTTCAAAACGAATAGGATCAACAATATGCCAACGATACATTCCAAACCTTTGTTGTGATTTATAAGTTCCATCAGGTCGAATTACTTGATGAAGGCCTGCATAGGGCGTAGAGAATTCAATATATTTATTATTAATTTCAAAATCATAGGATCCACAGAAATAATCTTCTGTACCTGTACCATTGATAGTTGGAAATTTTGTATCTCCATCCATAAAGAATTTAATCTCACCTTCTCCCCACCAACCATTATTCTTAACACCAAATGCCATATACACACCTACATATTGTCCTTTACCTTTAATACCATCAATGATTGTATAGTCAGATCCAATTGTTGGATTTTGACGTCTAAATTGTGCATGAAAATAGGCTGCATCTGCAGGAACTTCCGTTAAAGTATAATCTACTTGATAATATAAATTCATTCCATCTTTCGGGGAAATATTTTCCATAGTTATTTTGCATTTTTTTCTAAATGGCATTGGCCAGTAGCAATTAAAAGCACTACCAGGATTTACTGTTACTGCCAATGAATTTAGTGGAGCATATTCATTCCAACCCATTCCAAAAAAATCACCTACAGGACTTTCTACAGAAGGAGTGGTTTCATCATCCCAATAAATTCGAATTATAGTATAACGCCAATTACCGGTGGGGGTCATCCAAATATGTTGAACTGCACCTGGACCTTCCATTTCAGCAATAGTAATAGTTTCACCTGCTCCAATTTTTATAAAAGGGTTCACTTTCCAGCCTTGACCTAATGCATTATTAGCAGCATTGGCTTGATTTTTGAATTTCGCATCTTCAAGTTTAGCCATACCCCCTTTACCTTTTTCACCTGTAAAGTTTTCAGGACTAATAGATCTTGATTTTGCATTAGACATTCGATATAAATTTCCAAGACTCATATCTAAGCCATTAAAATTATTTTGTGCAAATAGGGTAATGTTGCCCAATGTAAAAGCAACTAATAAAATTAAATTTTTCATAACGAGGCGTTTTGGTAAGTGAATTTTAATAATTTAAATCGGTTACTATTTTTTTCCATATCAATAATTAATTCTTTTCTAGCTAAACTTTCAAATGCAGGTAAGTTAGCATTATTTGATTGCAATCGTTTTAAGTTGTCTAAAGCTACATAACCAAAAGCAGCAATTACATTTAATATAATAGATAAGTCCATCTTTCGGTTATGGCTTACAGGTAATTGTCTTATAGTTTCATTTAATAATTTTGCATGTTTATCATATAGTGCATATATAACTTCATACTGTTTGGCTCTTATCGCAAGTGTAATAATTCCTTCTTGCATGTCTTTGTAAATATCATACAAGTCATTAGTTAATTGAATTACACCTCCTAATGCATACCAAGTAGCATCTGCTTCGGGAAGGTAGGGGGTGTCTAAATAATGTCTACACATAAGTAAGCAATAGCCTCCTTTACGCGTAGTAATAGACAAAAGAGCCTCGTCAGTTACTTTAGGATTGAATTGTTCTAAAGAATTCTTTTGAGCAATATGAAGTCCTTCAAAATCTTTAAAATATTGTACTTTATCTGCTACATCATTTAAAAGACGAGTATGCGTATAAATAAATACTTTTTCAAAAAATGTTTGAGGGTTATAATTTTCAGGATGATAAAAAATAGAATCTATTTGATCAATGGTTAAAGTCTTATCGTCAAAAAAGTCGTCATATACAGAAACCATTATAAAATAAAGTAAATTTCTTTCCTTTTCATTTGGATTATTATTTCGTCCATATAAACTACTGAAACTATCGTTTATAAAATGTTGTTGAATACTATATCTCTTTACAATTTTCTCCAAGGTTTTTTTATCAAATTTTCCAGTAAATTTTTCTTCCACTGCATGTAAGTAGGCTGTTGCCCATTTTTCAGACTGCTTTAACCCAGAAAAGGTTTTTAGCGTTAATTGACCAATAGATTTGATAAAAGAGACTAAGTACATATCTACTAAAATTATAATAAATTGTTTATACAAAAAAATAGGATAATTACCTTAAGATGCCAGTATTTAAGTATATTTATTTGACTATTATTAGTGACAATTTTATATATCATTTTATGAAACAATTATCTGCTGCTTTTATCATTACCCTAATTGTATTAGTGAATACTTCTACTGCGCAAGTGAATAAGGCGCCAGCTTATCCATTAATTACCCATAACCCTTATTTTAGTATTTGGTCATTTACTGATAAGTTAAATGAGTCTAATACCAAACATTGGACTGGAGCAGATCAGTCCATGCTAGGTTTAATTAAAGTAGACAATCAAGTATATCGTTTTATGGGTAAAGAAGTATCTACTATTGAAAATGATAAAATAAAACCAGCTAATCAATTATCAGTAAATATGACGGCCACTGGAACTATTTATCAATTTGAATGTGGATCGGTGTCTTTGACCCTTACATTTACTTCTCCTCTAATTATAACAGATATTAATATTCTTTCTCGACCTGTCTCTTATATTTCCATGAAAACAAAGTCCATAGATGGTAAAAAGCATTTGGTTCAATTGTATGTTGGTGCAAACTCTGCAATTGCTTCCAATAAAGGTAATGAGCAAATGATGGGAACTATATATGTTACCCAAAATTTGAATGTATTAAAATTAGGAACTGTAGAACAACCTATCTTACAAAAAAGCGGCGACGATTTAAGAATTGATTGGGGCTTTGCTTATATGGCTGCTAATAAATATCATTCTAAACAAACAATTAGTTCATTAAAAGAGGCCAGTGAAGAATTTATGATGAGTACAGCTGGATTAAATGTAGCTAAAGAAATTACTAGTAAGTCTTCAATTAAGCAAGGAATAAATTTATCTATTAATACCATTTTCAATGCAGATACTGCTCGTGATACTGTAACGGACCATCTATTATTAATAGCCTATGATGAAATTAAAGCTATTGAATATTTTAAAGAAAAATTAGTACCATGGTGGAAATTAGATCCTACAATGAACATTGATAAAATGCTAGTATTAGCAAATAGGCAATATTTAGATGTTATAACAAAGGCTTTACGTTTTGATAAGCAAATTTATAACGATGCTTTAGCTGCAGGAGGAGATAATTATGCGAAACTTTGTGTTACTGCTTATAGACAAGCGGTTGCTGCACATAACTTAGTAAAGAGTACGCAAAATGGGGAACTACTTTTCTTATCTAAAGAGAATTTTAGCAATGGAAGTATTAATACTGTTGATGTAACTTATCCAAGTGCCCCTTTATTTTTAAACTATAATCCATCTTTAATGAAGGGTATGTTAAATGGTATCTTTTATTTTAGTGAGAAAAGTGGATTATACAAACAACCTTATGCTGCCCATGATTTAGGTACTTATCCATTAGCAAATGGGCAAACCTATCCCGAAGGTATGCCTGTGGAAGAATCGGGTAATATGATAATTCTTGCAGGAGCTATTGTTAAATCGGAGGGTAATGCTAATTATGCTGCTGCTCATTGGTCTACTTTAACGCAGTGGGTTCAGTTTTTAGAAAAAGAAGGCTTAGATCCAGCAAATCAATTATGTACCGATGATTTTGCTGGTCATTTAGCACGAAACGCCAATTTAGCAATTAAAGCCATTATAGGTATTAGGTCTTATGCGATGATGGCTGAAATGCTAGGTAAGAAAGATATTGCAACTAAGTATACTCTTTTAGCTACAGAAATGGCCGCTAAATGGCAAGACCTAGCTAATGCAGGCGACCATTATGCTTTAACCTATAACGATAAAAATACTTGGAGTCAAAAGTATAATATGGTTTGGGATAAATTATTTGGTTTTCATTTATTTCCACAAAAAGTATATGATTCGGAAGTAGCCTATTATTTAACTAAGCAAAATGAATTTGGTTTGCCTTTAGATAGTCGTAAAACCTATACAAAGTCGGACTGGATTACTTGGACAGCTACTTTATCTAGTACCCAAGGCAATTTTGATAAATTAATTAATCCTGTTTATAAGTTTGCCACTAATACGCCTACGAGAGTGCCATTAAGTGATTGGCATGAAACTTTAAATGGAAAACAAATAGGTTTTCAAGCTAGAAGTGTAGTAGGGGGTTATTTTATTAAAGTTCTTCATGATAAATGGAAGGCAGCTCATGTGACTATACCTGTGAAAGGCAATGGATATTATTCAGGTAAAAAAAAAGTCCGTTTAAATGAGCTGGAGGAAGAAGTCATTCAAAAAACTTTAGAAAATGAGCGGCAGCTTTTAAAAATATATTTTTATCCCCAGCAGAAAGGTGAAATAGCAGCTTCTATTATAATTAATCCAATTGCTACTGCATCTGTTTTAATAATAACTTTAGATGATAATAACAAGGCTACTGAATTAAAAATTCCTGCTAATTCAAATGATACCATATTTCCTATTGGAAACTTTACTATACATAAGCCCGGGTATCATTATTTTAAAATTAAAGGAGTTAATTCGGTTAATCTTTATCCTGAAATTGAATCTCTTTCTATTGACGCAATTACTTCTAATGAAATTAAATATAATAAAAGCATTCATTTAGCTGCTCCATCCACTCATTTACGCTATCAAGTACCGGGAGATTCAGTCGTTAAATGGTTTTACACCGAAGTTATCGTACCTAAAGAAGTAGAAAATTCCATTCATGCTTATTATGAAACCAATGGTTTTCATAGTGGCTATGGGGGCATTCAAATTAATAATGAAAAGGAGAGACGATTTATTTTTTCTATTTGGAGCTTATATAAAACAGATAACCCTAAAGAAATTCCTTCTCAGTATGCAGTGAACTTAAAAAGTAAAGGTAAAAATGTTTCTTCTGGTGATTTTGGAAATGAAGGATCAGGAGGACATAGCCATTTAGTATATCCTTGGAAGGCAAATCAAACTTATCGTTTTTTAACAGGTATAAAATCTATAGCAGGAGACAGTGCTACTTATATTGGATATTATGCCATACCAGAAGATAATTATACTTGGCATTTATTATCTGAGTGGACACAAAATAAAACAGATACCAAAACCGGCTTTAGAAATTTATATGCTTTTGTAGAAAATTTTGGTAATAATGGAGATGATTATTTTAAAGCCTATTATGGCAATCAATGGATTATTACTCCTTCTGGTAATTGGGTAGAATTGAATCAAGCTAAATTCACTACCACAGCTCATCCGCAAAGGCATCAAAGATATGATTATGGCGCTGGGGTAGAAGGGAATTTATTTTATATGTATTCTGGTGGTTTTAAGCATTTAAAAAATATAGATGCTGGAGATATTATAACTAGAAAATTAAATGGAAAACATCCAGTAATTGATTTTAGCAAATTATAATAAAGGGTTTTAATTATTAATTTACTAGTATCTATTTTCACTTATTTTTATCACTTATTTTTCTTAGCCAAAGCAATGGGCTCAAAAGGGCCAAATTTATGTTGCTGTTCTGAAAAGGAATCTGCATAAGGGCCAAATGGGTAGTCGATGGGTTTTGTACTAAGTAGGGGCCAGTCTTTTGATTTATCTTTAGTAGGTCTTGGTTGCGCATTAATATAGGCAGCCACATTCCAAGCATCTTGAATACTTATACTAGGTGTATGATAATTAATCCCATTGGGCATATTGTTTTTAATAAATCCAGCAAGTTTAGATAATTGAAATAAACCTGCTACATCATTATAACTATGCTTACCCCATAAAGGAGGGTATAAATACATATTGCCTGTTGAATCTAAAACACCTTCCCCATTGTATCCATGACATCTTTGACAATTTTGTATGTAGGAAATTTTTCCTTCTATAGGATTCGCTGCAGTTTTTAAATAGGGTAAAATTTCAATACCTGAACCTTTCACTTTTTTGCCTTTAGCTACATCATTACCTAGCCATTTAATATAGGCATATATGGCTTTCATTTCCTTAGAGTTAGTGTCTAAAGCTTTCCCATTTAAACTTCTCTCCATACAATCATTCACCCTTTTGTAAATAGTTTCAATACTACCTGATCTTTCTCTAAACTTTGGATAAGTAGAATAAACCGAACCATAATTTAACCCCCAGGGTTTAGTGCCTGCTTCTAAATGACAGTTTTGACAATTCATTCCATTGGTAGAATGTTGCACAGTTCCTTTCGGGCCTAAATATTTGGAAGTATGTGCAATTAATTCATAACCATAACGAATTAAATTTCCATTTTCAGTTTCTATAGGAATTTGATAAGCAGAAGATCCCACCCATGCAGAGGTATCTTTTCCTTCAATTATAGAAAGCATTGCAGTCTCTTGTTTTAAAGCATTTTTACGAAAACTATAATAGGTATAAAAGAATGCAGCTAAAAGGAATAAACTAAAAAAAATAGGTCGACGCATAGTAGATTTTTAAAAGCAATTTTAATTCACACCCGCTTTTAAATAAGACCAACCTGCTTCTTGTTTTAATATGACTTCAGCAACTCCTGATGGAACCGTATTCGCTATGCTTAGTAATTCGCTTTTATCTATATGGTGCTTACGCATGGAGTTCTCGCATGCGGAAAATTGTACATTGGTTTTAGACATTTCAACCACTTCATTGGCTAAATGTGTTTTAGCTGCAACTAATAAGTCTAAAGCTTTTCCATGTACTACCACTTCCACTATTACATTATTCGGCCATAATTTTTGTAAATTTTTGATATTGCCAATGGTAGATGACCAGGCAGAAGTGTCGGCTGTATTTAATTGTATAACTACTTTATGTTTTACCTCAGTATTTTGAGCCTTAGTGCTAGTAAAAATAAAAGCTGTCAAGAAACTTAGCATTATAAAACGCAATATTTTTTTCATAGATATAATTTCAATGAATTTAAGAAAAAAAACAATCCCAATCCTATTACAACCTCAAACTTACTCAAAGCCTTTCAAGAAATCGGATTACCTCGCTTCGCTCGGTTATCCTTGTTCCTCAAACTTACCCAAAGTTTTTCAAGAATACCGAGTATCGGTATTCTTGACTTTTGTCATTCTCGTCTGCTTTCACAAGCGAGCTTGTGACGCTTCCTTAAATGACAAAAGCCTATCACTTTCGTGATAGGCTTTGTGATTCGGATTGGATTCGAACCAATGGCCCTCATCTTAGAAGGATGACGCTCTATCCAGCTGAGCTACCGAACCCTTTACTTTGGCTGCAAATTTAATGAAAAATAAGCCTGATTTCAAAGAAAATAAGCCTATAAATCAATCTATTGACATTAAATCTCTAATTACAACTGAAGCTACTGTACAGCCAAAAATAGCAGGCATATAGCTTAAAGTTCCAATTATTGACTTCTTTGGGAAGGCATTTTCTGTTTCAATGATACGAGATTGATCAGGTTTTTCGGGACTAAATACTACTTTCAACCCTTTTTTTATACCTAATGCTTGTAAACGTTTTCTCACATAACGTGCGAGATTACATTCATGGGTTTTGGATAAGTCTGTGACTTTTATTTGTGAAGGGTCTACTTTACCACCAGCACCCATAGAACTTACAATAGGCAACTTCATATCAAAACATTTTTTTATTAAAAAAACTTTAGAAGATAAAGTGTCAATACAATCAACAACATAGTCCCACTTAGCAGACTCAAGTATGGATGTGGTAATTTCTTCTTTAATATATACTTCTTGTACAGTTAAATTTAGTTCCGGGTTAATATCTAATAAACGAGCAGACAAAACTTGTGCTTTTGATTTTTTGATAGTGGAATGTAGGGCAGGAATTTGTCTATTTATATTACTCGCATCAATAGTGTCATTGTCTACAATAGTCATTTTCCCAATACCTGCTCTCACAATCATTTCAGCACAAATGCCACCCACACCTCCAAGGCCAATTATAAGTACATTTTTTTGCATTAGGTTTTCTAGCTTTTCATCTCCTAGCATTAATTGAGTTCTACTCATCCAATAAGGTATCATATCGTATCTTTAGGTCATTAAATCACATTCTTATGAAAAAATGCTTCATTGCTTTATTTACATTTTTGATTTTATATCAAAATAGCTTTGCGCAAAATTCGGGGAATAATTCCATAAAAATACTTACTCAAAAAAAAGGAGTAAGTATTAGAGGCTTAGCTGTTCCTAATACAAATACAATTTGGGCTAGTGGATCTAAAGGAAGTATTGCGAAATCGGTGAATGGGGGAGTCGATTTTGAATGGATGCAAGTAAAGGGTTATGAGACTAGAGACTTTAGATCCATCTATGCTTGGGATGATAAAGAGGCTGTAATTGTAGCAGTTGCTGCACCTGCTATAATATTAAAAACAAAAGATGGTGGAAGTTCTTGGTATAAAGTATATGAAAATGCCGATACCCTTATGTTTTTAGATGCTATTCATTTTAAAGATGAATTAAATGGTTTAGTGGTAGGAGATCCAATCAATAATCATATATTTTTATTACGCACTATTGATAAAGCAGAAAATTGGAATGAAGTTCCTTCTTCTTATTTTAAAATGCCATTAGAAAAAGGGGAAGCTTTTTTTGCATCAAGTAGTTCTAATATTGCACAACTTAGTAAAGAAGATTTTTTAGTTTCAGGTGGATTAAGATCAAGATTATGGATAAATGGAGAAGCCTTTGATATTCCTATTCTACAAGGAGGAAAATCGACAGGTGCTAATAGTATGGCAATATCACCAAATGGAAATAATATAATGATAGTAGGAGGCGACTTTATGAAAGATACGAGTCGTTTACAAAATGCAGTGGGGTTAAAACTTTTTGTAAAGCCAAACTCAAATCAAAAATGGCAGTCAAAAAAAATACCTTATTGGAAAATAGATGAAAATACTGGATTACCCAATGGGTATAGATCAGGGGTTGAATATGTTACAAATTTCATTTTAATAGCCTGTGGTACCTCGGGAGTAGATATTTCAAAAAACAAAGGTAAAAGTTGGGAATTAATATCAAATGAAAGCTTCCATGTAGTTCGTAAACAACCTGATATAAATGCTGTTTTTTTAGCTGGCGCTGGTGGAAGAATTGGTTATTTTAGTATTCCCTAAAAATCATTTTTATTTTTCAATACTTAATGTACCTTAGTAAAAGTATTTCAAGCATGAAAAAATTCCAAGCTATTATATCTTTTGAAATGGATGAAGATTTTATGTCTTTAGTGCCTCCTCATAGAACTTATATTAATTATTTATTAAATAAAGGAATTATTGATAGCTATGCGGTAAGTATGGAAGTACAAAACTCATGGATTACTATAAATGCCAATACTAAAAAAGAAGTCAAAGATATATTGGACAAATCGCCTCTTAGTAAGTATTGGAACTATGAAATAGTAGAGCTTTTTGTATATGATAGTCAATCTACTAGGCTTCCTGCTGTACAATTAAATTAAATCCCCTTTTTTTTGGGGAATTCCTATTTGCCCCTTATTTTTGCACTCCTCAAAAGGGGGCATAGCTCAGTTGGTTTAGAGCATCTGCCTTACAAGCAGAGGGTCCGCGGTTCGAACCCGTGTGCCCCCACATAATAAAACAAAGGGTTTCAAGCAATTGAAGCCCTTTTGTATTTCAATGCAATAAATATTTATTGCATTGACTCTCTGAGATTATCAATAGAACGGTTTTACAATCTTTATAAGTATTTTATTTAAATTACCTTCGCTTCATGGAAGTTTTCTCTACGCCTAATAAAATTATCATCACCTGTCATAAATGGTTAGCACCTGCTTTAAGTAAAGAAGTCATTGCTTTAGGTTTTACACCCAACAGAGTTTTTCAAACAGGTGTAGAGCTTACTGGTACTGTTCAAGATTGTATTAAGTTGAATTTAAATTTAAGATGTGCTAGTCAAATTATGTATTCTTTAAAGTCATTTATTTGCAATGACCCTAACGAGCTCTATAATAATTTAGTAAAAATACCTTGGGAAAAGGTAATTGACCCAAAGGGTTACTTTTCTGTAACAAGTAATGTATTTCATCCTACAATCTCTACGAACTTATTTGCGAATTTAAGAGTAAAGGATGCTATTGTAGATAGAATGCGTGAAGTGACTCAACAGCGTCCATCTTCTGGTTCTGATTTAGTAGGAGCCGTAGTTTATTTATATTGGAAAAATGACGAAGCAGAAGTTTTCTTAGACACTTCTGGAGAAACTTTAGCTAAACATGGTTATCGTAAATTACCAGGCACTGCACCTATGTTAGAAGCCTTAGCAGCTGCCACTATACTTTCAACCAAATGGGATAGAAAAGGGCCCTTTGTAAATCCCATGTGTGGTTCTGGAACCTTGGCCATTGAAGCTGCCCTTATTGCTACAAATAGAGTGCCGGGTTTATTGAGAAACCAATATGCCTTTATGTATATTCTTGGTTATAAAAAAGAAATATACGAGATAGAAAAATTAAAATTGAAAGATCAAATCTATAAAATACCAGGACTTAAAATTATTGCTTCTGATATTAGTAAGCGAGCTATAGAAACTGCAAAAGCCAATGCTACTATGGCAGGTGTGGACCATTTAATTTATTTTCAAGACTGCGATTTTGAACAAACCAATATTCCTTCCAATTTTGATGGGGCTGTAGTTATGTTTAATCCAGAATATGGAGAGCGTTTAGGAGAGGAGTTGGAATTAGAAGCTACTTATGCTAGAATGGGTAATTTTTTAAAAAATAGTTGTAAAGGATATACTGGCTATATTTTTACAGGTAATTTAGAATTAGCTAAAAAAGTAAGATTAAAACCAAGCAGAAGAATAGAATTTTACAACGCCACCATTGATTGTAGGTTATTAGAGTATGAATTATATGCAGGTACTAAAAGAGTAGATAAAACAGAAAATCCAGTAAACGAATAATAAATTAATCTCGAAAAAATTTCATATCATATTTTCATAGAAACTACTTTATAATATTTATTTTTTGATTATGAATTAACATGTATTTTGAGGTTTCATATATTGTTTTTGTTAAAATATGCATTTCTTTTTGTGCACTATCGTTTTTTACAATTCTATTATCTAAGACACTTTCAAAAATAGGTTTGTTTGGACTTTTTAATTGATACCCATAATAATATTCATTATTGAGTACACCAATTTGTTGGTTAAAATCGTCGTATAAAAATATGGAATTCTTATTTTGTTGAACTGTATTAAATACATTTTTGCCCATTGTAGTATTGGTGTATGGGATATTACACAAAGATGCAATGCTCGGCATCACATCTACTTGAGACACAGGAATAGCGTATTCTTTAGGTTGTAAAATAAAAGGTGCATAAAATAAGAAGGGTATATGCATATTGGTTAAGCCTTGTTCTGTAAAGGATTTAGGTAGCATACTTCCTGCATCTCCTTTAATGCCATGGTCTCCAATAAATACAAATAAGGTTTCATTAAAATATTTTTCTTTCTTAGCGGCTTCTATAAATTGTTCAATACAAAAGTCGGTATATCTAAAAGCATTGTACTCGTCATTATTTTCAAAGCCATATTTCAATAATGAATCCTTAGGTACATTTTTTTTAACAAATATTTTTAAATCTTCAGCAGGAATGGTATATGGACGGTGGTTGTCGGCAGTTTGTATAATGGCAAAGAAAGGCTTTTTATTTTTACTTAATGTTTTATTTGCCTCTAAGAATAAATCCTTATCACTAATACCCCAAACATTAATCTCATTAACTTTATAGCTTCCTTGTTCGTATATTTTTAAATCAGAAATATTGTTAGTTAGCACACCTCTAATATTGGCCCAGCTGGCACTACCACCTAAAAAATAATATTTTTCATAATTTTTGAAATCGGAAATAATAGTATGTTGGTCTACGGCTAAAGGGTTTCTACTAGAAGTTTTACCTTCTAATATATCTGGTATGCCTGTTAATACTGCCCATACACCTCTAGCAGTCCCATAAGCAGGAGAAAAGGCTCTGTTAAAATATACTCCTTTCTTTTTCATTTCATTAAAATAAGGAGTCGTATTTAATGGGTTACCCATCATTGAACTTTTATAGGCTGAAAATGATTCACAAATAACTAGTACTACATTTTTGATTTTATTAACTTCCTCATGTTTATCTTCTGGTCTTTGTATTCTAGAAAATTTAAGATTTTCTGCATTTTGTTCATTACCAGGAATAGCTAAGTATTGCGCAATTACACTATAGTTTTTTTTAATTAAATCAGCGTCAATTTTTGCGGATCTAAAATTAAGGGTACTAAAAAAAGATTGCATGGGGTTCAATGCAACATTGGCTTTATAATCACTGCCTAAACTATAGGCGTCACTCCATCTTAAAGGATATTGCCCCCCTTCATATATAATATTACCAATGGCACTATAAAGTAGAATTATAAAAAATATAATTTGAGTAATGGCCATGTTCATTTTAGAGCCTGCTGTTTCATATTTATTACTTAAAAACAATGTATAAGTAATGAACTTATACATTATCCACTCCATTACTAAAAAAATTATAATTATGCTAATGATTGGATAGGACTGCCACATCATTTGCATAGAAATAAGTGGATTGTCGATATAGCTTAATATGCTTGCATTTAATCTTTGGTGAACATAGGCATAATGAATAAAATCGGTAGTATAAAATAAAAGTAAAAGAGTACTAAATAGCATCCAAGTAATAATTGCTATTTGCCTGCCTAATTTTGTATGAAAAGGGTTGAGTGGTTTTATATAGGAGAATAATAGGGTAATCATCATTACAATGGCAACATATCTTAAATCGAATCTAATGCCTAAAAAATAAGATGCAGTTAAATCATTGTCTGAACTTAGGGGCGCTGTAAAACGATTTACAAAAATGTATCTCAATAAGCTCATTATAATCAAGTAACAAAATCCTAATAATAATGTCCATCTAATTACTTTTGGTAGAAATGGTTTTCTCATATTTGATTCATTAATTATATAGTAAGTAGGGCTGCATTGTTTTTTCCCATTGTGTGACTTTTAATGCTGATACCACTTTATTTAACCAATCTTTTAAAGGTAGGTCGAATAATTTTTCAGCATTGGGTATACCTAATAGTAAAGATAAATGATTAGTACCACTAGGATTTACATTTGTTGGATAAGCCTGCCATTTAAAATCTTGTGGATGAATATCTTTTATAAGCTTTAATAATATAAGTCCTGTCAATACAGGATTAAATACATTCGGTGCTATAACTTTAATACGTATGCCTTTAATATCTTCAATTTCGTTATCAATTAACATAGTTAACCGAAGAGTTTCAATTTTAATATCTTCTTTTAAAATGTTTTGCCAAACCAATACAATGGCAGGCATATTAAACCATGATGCACCTATCCATTCAAAACTATAATCACTACCTCTGCCTACTGAAACATTCGTGGCTTCAAATAAACATAAACCAGGATACAATAAACAAGCTTCAAAATTTTGAAGTGCAGGTGAGGGGTTTACCCATTTATAATTCCAATCAAAAAATAAATGATTTCTTTTTAAATTTTTACAGGGAATTATATTTAAATCGGCCTTCCAATTTTGACTTTCATTAAAATATTTAGCTAGTTCACCAAAACTAGATTGATGTTTTATAGGTATTGAGAATCTACCAATAAAACTGCTAAGGGAACTATCTAACATAGGGCCTTCAGCCAAATTAAACATGCCTCCTAAGGGATTAGGTCTATCTAAAACATAGATGGGTAAATTAAATTTTGCTGCAGCTTCTATATAATAACTCAGTGTCCACAGGTAGGTATAGAACCTAGTGCCAGCATCGGGAATATCAAATATTAATACTTCAATACCTTTTAAATCCTTATTAGTGGGAGCTAATTTTTCACTATATAAACTAATGATAGATAATTTTGTAATGGGATCTATTTGATCTTTAATTTTATGTCCATCAGCACCCGTTGTGCTAATACCATGTTCTGGTGAAAATAATTGAACCAAATTAAATCCGGCGTCTATTAAAGCCTTTCTACTTATAATTCCTTTACTAGTGGCAGCAGCATCATTGGTTAAAAAAGCAATCTTTTTAGTTTTCCATTTTGGATCTAAAGCAAGTAAATTATCTATGCCAAATTGAATGCTCATTATTAATTATTCCAATTTCTTAAAATGTAAATTTAACTTCAAATTTTCGATCACATTAAATATAATTGGGCAACGGTCGTAATGCATATAAGTTGTAAACATTCTTTTTTTTAATTGAGGAATGTGAAAAGCAGGAAATTCTTTACAACCTGCAAAACGGTGTTCATACACGGAACAACTATTACCCACTAAAAAATGACAAGGTATAGCATTAATAACCATTCGCCCCGATTCTCCTTTTGAGATATAGTCTTCATCAAATGCTTTCCTTGATTTTCCTAAATGTTTTGCTAATTTAGAGGCTTCAATTTCATTGATATTTACCATTAAACTTTTACAACAGTTACCACAGCTTGTACAATCAATTTTAGAACTAATTTCTTCAGACAAAGAAAATGCTTCTCGGTCAAGCGAATCGCTATCTATTTCAGCCAGAAATACCTGGAATTGATCGTTTTCTGCAATTAAATCGCCTGCTTTCTTTTTGATATAAGAAAGGTCAGTAATGGGGTATTTTGGGTTTGTTTTGATGCTTTAAAGATAAGTGAATAATCGTTTATCCACATAATTAGGACAATTGGTGAAAAGTAAAATTGGGGTAACCACCATGCGCATTAGATTTGCAGTCAGACAAGGACCTTTTTATGCCCCTAAAGCATTGATAATTATGGCAGAAACTAAAATTCCAGCAGAGTATAACGAAGATTCGATTCGGTCTTTAGATTGGAAAGAACATATCCGTTTAAGACCTGGAATGTATATTGGTAAATTAGGAGATGGCTCAGCCCCTGATGATGGTATTTATGTATTAATGAAAGAAGTAATTGATAATTGCATCGATGAACATACCATGGGTTATGGTAAACAAATTGAAATTAGTATAGTGGGTAAACAAGTTACCATAAGAGATTATGGCCGTGGTATTCCACTTGGAAAAATAGTAGATGTTGTAAGTAAAATAAATACCGGTGCAAAATATGATAGTAAGGCTTTCCAAAAATCGGTGGGATTAAATGGAGTAGGTACCAAAGCAGTGAACGCTTTAAGTGAAGATTTTTTAGTAACAGCCTTTAGAGAGGGTAAACAAAGAACCGCCACTTTTAAAAAAGGCGTTTTGGTTAGCGAAACAAAAGAAACTAAGACAAACGAAGCCAATGGCACCTTGGTGGTTTTTACGCCCGATTCCACTATGTTTAAAAATTTTCATTTTATACATGAATATATTGATGGTCAATTATGGAACTATTGTTATTTAAATGCAGGATTAAGCATTGTATTTAATGAAAAGAAATATGTAAGTAAAAATGGTTTATTAGACTTACTTGAAAGAAAAACTAATCCTGACGAACTTAGATATCCTATTATACATTTAAAAGGCGATGATATTGAAGTTGCTATCTCTCATAACAACGATTATGGGGAAGATATTTTTTCATTCGTCAATGGACAATATACCACACAAGGTGGAACACATCAGCAAGCCTTTAGAGAAGCCTATATAAAAGTGATTCGTGATTTCTACAAGAAGGACTATGACGCTTCTGATATTAGAACCAGTATTGTTGCAGCTATATCGGTAAGAGTGCAAGAGCCAGTTTTTGAAAGTCAGACAAAAACAAAATTAGGTTCTCAGAATGTTTCAGAAGGTGGGCCAAGTATGAAAAATTTTGTGACTGAATTCTTAGCCAAAGAATTAGATAATTTCTTGCACAGAAATACAGCCACTGCTGAGGCGCTAAAAAAAAGAATTGAACAAAATGAACACGAAAGAAAAGAATTAGCTGGTATTAAAAAATTAGCCAATGAAAGAGCTAAGAAAGCTAATTTGCACAATAAAAAATTAAGAGATTGTCGGGTGCATTTGAACGACGATTTACCTACCAAGAATAAAGAAATGTTTATTTCCTTACAACAAGGAAGTACTTTATTTATTACCGAGGGAGATTCTGCCAGTGGAAGTATAACGAAGTCTAGAAATGTAGATACACAAGCTGTATTTAGTTTAAGAGGTAAACCTTTAAATGCTTTTGGTTTAACTAAGAAAGTGGTTTATGAAAACGAAGAATTTAATTTGTTGCAACACGCTTTAAATATTGAAGAAGGATTAGAAGGGTTAAGATATAATCAAATTGTCATTGCTACAGATGCCGATGTCGATGGAATGCATATTCGTTTATTAATTCTAACTTTTTTCTTACAATTCTTCCCAGATCTAGTTAAGAAGGGCCATGTATTTGTTCTAGAGACGCCACTATTTAGAGTACGTAATAAACAAAAGACTATTTATTGCTATGATGAAAATGAAAAACAAGCCGCAATCAAAGAATTAGGAAGTAAGCCAGAAATTACAAGATTTAAAGGACTAGGAGAAATTAGTCCAGAAGAATTTGGCAAATTTATTAATGCAGATATTAAATTAGATCCTGTTATTTTAGAACAAGGCGATCATATTCAGCATTTATTAGAATATTATATGGGTAAAAATACCCAAGAGAGACAGGATTTTATTATCAATAATTTAAAAGTAGAATTGGATAAAGCGCATGATACACTTAGTATTTAATACAGCAGATGTAACTTCTTTAGAAGAAGCTATAGCATTAGATGAGACTCTAGCAGGTAAGATAGTTGAAATAAAGGACGACTATGCAGTAGGCCCTTTATTAGATATTTATGAAACCGAAGGTTATCAGGCAAGAAGAGATTGGTGGAAAAATGTATTGGAATTTTCTCCTTATGAAGATCAGTTAAATATTGTAGATGATAAATTAACTGTAAATCAATTAATTCAAGATTTAGATGAAAACCCCGAAGAAGAAGTTTGGTTTTGGATGGGGCAGAATGCACATGATGTTTGTGGTTATTATTGGTTAATGAGTCAGTTAAAACCTTATCAAGGCCGATTGCAAGTTTTGTATTTAAATAATTTACCTTTCTTAAACGATAAAGGACAATTATTTTATCCCACACATTTAAGTGAAATTCAACCCAAAGAATTTTTGAAAGCTAAAAAATTAGCGCGTCCTATAACCTTAAGTGAATTTGAAATTGATCCAGATGAATGGAAAAAATTATGTCAAGAAAATGAGGGTGTGCGTTTTTTAGAGGGTGGTAAGAAATTAGTGAGTATGCCTATTAGCTTTTATGATAAAGACATTTATTCTTTACTTACTAAAAATGCGCAAAAACTACCTAGTGCGATAGCGCATATTTTAAGTAAAATGAAAGTGAAAACAGGAGATGCTTTTATAGTATCAAGATTGAAAGACATGCATGATATAGGTAAGGTCATTTTAGCTGGTAATTGGCAGAAAGGTTGGAAGGATATTGTAGTACAAATGCCAGGAGGTTCAATGGTGGTAGTAGAAGATTAAGAGATTAGAATATAATTAATATCAAGTTCTTTAAAATAATAAAATGAGTGTAATCGTTTCTAAAATAGATGTAAAAGTAATTGATGAGCGCGGCGCTCTTCATTATTTTAATACCAATAGAACAGGAGAGTTTTTATTGGTATACAGAAATGCTGGATCTATTAGTGGACAACATTATCACAAAGGGAAGTCGGCTGGTAAAAACCCTGAAATAATGTTACTTATTCAAGGGTCTGTAACAATGAATTGGAAAAATTTAAGTACAAAAGAAAATGGGACCCTCAATATTGAAGCACCTTCAAAAGTTGTTATTGAAGCTAATGTATGGCATGAAGTAAAGGCTTTAACAGATATTATTTTTATTGAATTAAATAGTTTAGTAGAAGGTAGTGAAGATACTTACCGTCTCTAATTAAGATCAAATATGGCAAAAGAGAAAAATTTAAGCAGGGTTACAGAAAATGAATCAGGTGTTCAAGGTCAATATAAAAATTGGTTCTTGGACTATGCTTCCTATGTAATATTAGAACGTGCTGTGCCTGCTATTGAAGATGGTTTAAAACCAGTACAACGCAGAATTTTACATGCCATGAAAGAAATGGATGATGGCAGGTTTAATAAAGTGGCTAATATTATTGGACAAAGTATGCAGTATCATCCGCATGGAGATGCTAGTATTGGAGATGCTTTGGTAAATATTGGACAGAAAGATATGCTTGTAGAAACCCAAGGTAATTGGGGAGATGTTAGAACGGGCGATGATGCAGCCGCAGCTAGATATATCGAAGCGCGTTTAAGTAAGTTTGCTTTAGAAGTTGCATTTAATGCTAAGACCACCGATTGGGCATTAAGTTATGATGGTCGTAAACAAGAACCAGTAACGCTTCCTATGAAGTTCCCTTTATTATTAGCACAAGGAGCAGATGGTATTGCTGTAGGGTTATCAACTAAAATTTTACCTCATAATTTTATAGAATTGACCGATGCTGCTATTAAGCATTTAAGAGGAAAAAAGTTCCAGTTATTCCCTGATTTTCAAACTGGAGGTATGATTGACACTAGTAATTATAATGATGGAAGAAGAGGCAGTAAAATAAGAGTAAGGTCACATATTGAAGAATTTGATAAGAAAACCTTACTTATAAAGGACGTACCATTTGGGGTAACTACTACTCAACTCATGGAAAGTATTACCAAGGCCAATGACCAAGGTAAGATTAAAATTAAAAAAGTAACTGATGTAACAGCAGCTGAAGTTGAAATTCAAATTGATTTAGCCACAGGCATTTCTCCGGATATTACCATTGATGCATTATATGCCTTTACCGATTGTGAGATAAGTATATCACCAAATGCCTGCGTAATTGTAAATCAAAGGCCTCAATTTTTAGGCGCCTCCGATTTACTTCGTCATTCGGTAGACCATACTAAGGGTTTATTAGAATTAGAATTAAAAATTCAATTAAAAGAATTAGAAGATAAATGGCATTTCACAAGTTTAGAAAAAATATTTTTTGAAGAGAAGATATATAAAGAATTAGAAAAAAAACATGCAAACTGGGATAAAGTTATTGAAGCGATTGATGAAGCATTTAAGCCATTTAAAAAGAAGTTTAAAAAGCCCATTGATCGTGCCGATATTTTAAAATTAACTGACAAGCCTGTAAGAAGAATTTATAAATTAGATATAGATGAGTTAATTGCGCAAATTAAAATTATTGAAGAAGAGATAAGAGAAGTAAAAAATCATTTAGCCAATTTGGTGGACTATTGCGTGGCTTATTATGAGAACTTAACAAAGAAATATGGTAAGGGTAAGGAGCGTAAAACTGAAATTAAAGAATTTGATACTATTCAAGTGAAACAAGTGGCTATTGCGAATACTAAATTGTATATCAACAGAACTGAAGGTTTTGTGGGGACTAGCTTAAAGAAAGATGAATTCTTATGTGATTGCACCGACTATGATGATATTATAGCTTTCGCAAAATCTGGGGTGATGAAAGTGGTTAAGGTTTCTGATAAAGTATTTATTGGAAAAGACATCATTCATGCAGCAGTATTTCAGAAAAATGATGAGCGTACTACCTATAATATGGTTTATTCAGACGGTACTTCAGGTATTACCTATGCAAAACGATTTAATGTTACTGGTGTTACTCGCGACAAAGAATATTTTTTAGTCAAGAGTACAGAGAAGTCGAAAGTACATTATATGTCTGTGAATATGAATGGAGAAGCTGAATCCGTAAAAGTTATATTAAGTCCCAATTGTTCGGCTCGTATTAAAGAATTTGACTTTTTCTTTGATACTTTAGAAGTTAAAGGAAGAAGTAGTGTGGGTAACCAAGTAACGAAGTACCCAGTCAAAGCCATTAAACTTAAAGAAGCAGGCAAAAGTACTTTGACTGGTCGTAAATTATGGTTCGACGATAAGTTCGGCCGTTTAAATACAGAAGAAAAAGGAATTTATTTAGGTACATTTGAAGATGAGAAGTTATTAGTTATTACCAAGGATGGAAATTATGAAGTTACAGATACAGAAATAAGTCAAAGATTTGATCCAGAGAAAGTAATTCTTATGGAGAAATTTGACCCAGCAAAAATTGTTACTGCTGTTTATTTAGATAAAGAAAAGTTGCAGTTTAATATTAAACGATTCATCATAGAAACAAGTACTTTAAAAACACCTTTTACTTTTATTAAAGAAGGTAATGGGAATTATGTAATAGCAGTTTCTACTTTTGCTGAGCCTATCTTAGCTGTTAATACGGGAAGAGGCACGCAGGTTAGAAAAGTAAAGTTTAAAGTAAGTAAAATGGTTGATGTGATGGGTTGGAAAGCCATTGGCACTAAACTTGTTGATTTCTCTAAAACTTTGGAAATGAATTGGGAAAATAAAGTAGTCATAAAAGATCCTAACGATACACAACCAGAATTGTTTTAATTTAAATTAAAAATCATGTCAACCATAAATGTAGGTCAGTTTAATTTGATGCGTGTAGACCGAAAAGTTGATTTTGGTTTTTATATGGATGATGGCGGTGAAGGCATTTTACTTCCTAAACGTTTTGTACCTTCTGGATTACAAATAGGAGACACTATTAGTGTATTTGTTTATCACGATTCTGATAATCGTTTAATTGCCACTACCCAAGAACCTTATGCTGTGGTAGGTGATATTGCTGCTTTAAAAGTAGTAGAAGTTACTTCTCAAGGTGCTTTTTTAGATTGGGGCTTAATGAAAGATTTATTCGTACCTGTTTCCCAACAATTATCCACCATGCGTTTGGGCGGTAAGTATTTAGTTAAACTATATATTGATGCACAAACGGGAAGAGTAGCTGCTACTGAAAAAATTGATAAACAAATTAGCAATGAAATTTTAACAGTTAAAGAAGGGCAAAAAGTTAAAATACAAGTGTATAGAGAAACTGAAATTGGTTATGTTGTTATTGTGAATCAGGTACACCAAGGATTAGTTTATAAAAATGAAGTTTTTACACATTTACATATTGGTCAATTCATTGACGAAGCCTTTGTAAAAAAAATTAGAGAAGATAATAAATTAGATATTGGCTTAGGTAAGCAAGGTGGGGAAAAATTAGCAGACGATAACCAAAAGATTATGAATTTATTAAAATCGCATAAAGGATTTTTACCTTATCATGATAAATCGGCCCCGGACGATATTTATGCCTTTTTTGGTATGAGTAAAAAAGCCTTTAAAATGAATATAGGTATGCTTTATAAATTAAAATTAATAAGCATAGAAGAAGATGGTATACATTTGATATCAGAATAAACTTTTATATATGAATAAGGAGGTCTATATCGTGTCTGCTGTAAGAACCCCAATTGGTACTTTTGGAGGATCCTTAAGTTCATTTTCTGCTACAAGCCTAGGAGGAATTGCTATTAAAGGGGCACTAGATAAAGCTGGTATATCAAAAGATTTAATTGATGAAGTTATTATGGGTTCTGTAATTCAAGCTGGACTTGGTCAGGCACCAGCAAGACAAGCTGCCAAATTAGCTGGGCTTCCAGATAAAGTTATTTGCACTACAATAAATAAAGTATGTGCCAGTGGCATGAAGTCTATTGCAATGGCTGCTCAAAATATAATGTTAGGAGATGCCGATATTATTATTGCAGGTGGAATGGAAAGTATGAGTAATGTTCCTTATTATAACATGTCTCAAAGATGGGGTAATAAATATGGTGACATAGTCTTACAAGATGGTTTAGCAAAAGATGGCTTGGTGGATGTATACGATAAAGTTGCCATGGGTAATTTTGCAGATGTTTGTGCTACAAAATATAATATAAGTAGAGAAACTCAAGATACTTTTGCTGTAAATAGTTATAAGAAAGCACAAGCTGCAATTGAAAATGGATGGTTTAAAGATGAAATAGTACCAGTTGAACTTCAACAGAAAAAAGGATCAGCAATCATAGTTGATAAAGACGAAGAGCCTTCAAAAGTTAATTTTGATAAAATTCCTCAATTAAATCCAGCTTTTAGCAAAGAAGGAACCGTTACTGCAGCAAATGCAAGTACTATGAATGATGGAGCCGCTGCTGTTGTTTTAATGAGTAGTTCTAAAGCAAAAGAATTAGACATTAAACCTATTGCCATTATAAAAAGTTTTGCGGATGCGGAACAAGACCCAAAATGGTTTACTACAACTCCTTCACTAGCCTTACCTAAAGCTTTAAAGAAAGCTAATTTAAATATAAACGATATTCAATTTTTTGAATTCAATGAAGCCTTCTCTGTAGTGGGTATTGTGAATACTGAATTATTAAAAATTGATCCTAAAAAAGTAAATGTGCATGGAGGAGCTGTGGCATTGGGGCATCCGCTGGGTTGTAGTGGCGCCAGAATTATTGTAAGTTTAATACATATACTTTCTAAACATAAAGCTAAATATGGTGCGGCCGCAATATGTAATGGAGGAGGAGGTGCTTCAGCGATGGTAATTGAGCTACTATAACTGCTTTTTACTAATTCAAATATTCCCTTTATAATACTTAAATTAAGTAATTATACATGAGAAAAAATAAATTAAATTAAGCTTGTAAAGCTTGTTCTTCTATTTCTTCCATCTGAATGCCTCCATGACTTTCATCGTACACGCATTGTCCATTTTTAATTAACAATATTTGAGGAGATTCATGCGATACATTGAAGCTTTCGGCAATTTCTTTTGAAATGTTTCTATAATTCAATAGGTCTAAATAGTGAAAATCAATATGAGTAGGAGTTTCAGCTCTTTCTAGTCTTGCCAAGGCCATTTTACTTATACTACAAGTAGTGCTATGTTTTAAAATTAATTGAGGTTTGGTAAAAGAAGCTGCTTTAATATCTTCAATCTGATTGCTATCAATTATGGGATTCCAATTCATAAATTCTAAATTTAGACGCAAATTTAAGCATTAAAATGATACTAAATAAATATCTAATAGTGATTTTAGTTAGTAAGTTTAACTAACTTTACACTTATTATAAATTATATGCGTTTACAACTTAACAGAGCTATTTGTTTTATTGATTTAGAAACTACAGGAATTAATGTAAGTACCGATAGAATTGTAGAAATTGCTATTGTAAAGATTATGCCCGATGAGACTAAACAAGTAAAAAGAAAATTAGTTAACCCAGAAATGCCCATTCCAAAAGCAGCATCTGATGTACATGGTATTTCTGATGAAATGGTGAAAGACGCACCCACTTTCAAGCAAATAGCGAATGAAGTAAAACAGTTTATTGACGCTTCAGATTTAGCAGGTTATAATAGCAATAGATTTGATATTCCCATGTTGAATGAAGAATTTTTAAGAGTAGGCATTAATGCTGATATTGAAAATAGAAAATTATTGGATGTACAGAAAGTGTTTCATATGATGGAGCAAAGAACACTTTCTGCTGCCTATAAATTTTATTGCAATAAGAATTTAGAAGATGCACATAGTGCAGAAGTAGATGCAACTGCCACTTGGGAAATTCTAGAAGCTCAATTAGAAAAATATCCTCAAATTGGAAATTCTGTAGAATCCATTGTAAAATTTACTGGGGAAGACCAAATTATAGATTTTGCCCGCCGTTTTGTCTTTGAAAATGGGGTGGAAGTATTTAATTTTGGTAAACATAAAGGGAAGCCTGTAACTCAAGTACTTAAGTATGAGCCACAATACTATGATTGGATGATGAAAGGCGATTTTGCTCTTCATACCAAGCAAAAATTGACAGAAATCATGAATAAATCAATTCTGCATAAGTAGACTATCCAATTTTGCCTTTTTTTCGTATTTTTATACGAATAGCCCCCAGTTAAAGTGAAAAAAATAGTTTTAATACCTACCTACAATGAAAAAGAGAATGTCTCTGCCATTTTGCATGCAGTACTTGGTCTCTCTTCAGATTATCATGTCCTAATCATTGATGACAATTCTCCCGATGGAACTGCAGCTATTGTAGAATCATTATTTGGTAAATTCTTAGACCGATTATTTATTTTGAAGCGACCAGGTAAACAAGGTTTGGGGACTGCCTATATTCAAGGATTTAAATGGGCTTTAGAAAACAATTACGATTATATATTTGAGATGGATGCCGATTTTTCTCATAACCCCAACGATTTAGATAGGTTATTAGCAGCTTGTGTTGAGAAAGGTGCAGATGTTTCAATTGGAAGTAGATATGTGAAAGGAGGTGAAACAGAAAACTGGCCCATAGATAGAAAAATTTATTCATTAGGTGGTTCTGCTTATACAAGATTAATTACGGGTATGCCAATCAAAGATCCTACTGCTGGTTTTATTTGTTATAAAAACAAAGTTTTATCCGATATTAATTTAGATACTATTCAATTTATAGGATATGCATTTCAAATTGAAATGAAGTTTGCAGCATGGAAATTAGGGTATAAAGTTAAAGAGGTGCCTATTACCTTTGTTGATAGAAAAATTGGAGTAAGTAAAATGTCCAAAGGAATTATTAAAGAAGCAATGTTAGGTGTATTAAATATGCAATGGCAATCTGCCACAGGTAACTTTGTTAAAATGATAAAACGAATTCGTGTCAACTTTTAAGAAGGCCTTAGTTCAACTACATATATTTGTTTTCTTAGCAGGACTAACTGGATCTCTAGGTTTTTTAATTAAACTTAATGGATTAGTCTTAGTTTTCTATCGAATACTTATAACTGTAATCGTTTTATTTTTATTGGCATTGTTTAGAAAGAATGTAAATTCATACAATCTTAAAACCAAACTTTCTTTACTTGGAACAGGTGCTATTATTGCACTACATTGGGTTTGCTTTTATCAAAGTATTAAACTAGCTAATGTTTCAATTGCTTTAGTATGCTTTTCTAGTACAAGTTTGTTGAGTTCATCAATAGAACCACTTTGGAAACATGCTAAAATACAATGGAGTGAAATATTAATTGGTTCTTTAAGTTTATTGGGCATATTACTCATTTTTCATTTTGATACTCAATTTCGAATGGGAATTATAGTGGGTTTATTTTCTGCTTTTTTTGCTGCTATCTTTTCCATTATTAATAAAAGGTTTACCCATTATATTAATGTACAAACTATTCAATTGTATGAAATGACAGGAGGCTTTTTATTTTTATTACCTTTTATTGTATTTCTAGGATTCAATACAGGCTTCAATCCTATAGATTTAGTACCTACATCTATGGATTGGTTTTGGTTATCTATATTAGCTATTGCTTGTACTGTATGGTCTAACCACCTTATGTTGTCTTCTTTAAAACATATTAGCGCGTTTACCTTAAATGTAACATTAAATTTAGAGCCTGTATATGGAATTATTTTAGCTTTTATCTTATTTAAAGAGCAAAAACAATTAGGACTAAGTTTCTATGCAGGTATTTTCTGCATTATCATTTCAGTTTTAATACAAATGAAAAGGGTTGTGAAACAAAACCGCATTCACCAAGTCTAAATTTCGGAAGGGCTTATTAAACTTAATTAAAACACTATTAGAACTCAAATATAAAGCCTATTGTAGGTGTTATAAAAATGGTATTGTTTTCATATAATGAAGGCTCACCATTAGACCCGTCTTTTTTAAGAGGTAACCCATCGGTGGTTTTAAAACTTCCATTAGCTTCATAAGAAAAAATATAGAAAGGAGGAGACACGGTTTTTGCACCATACCAATTGGTAACATCAATATAAAAATCAAATGTCGATTTCTTATAGTTATATTTTTTATCTAGTCTAAAATCGCTTGAATGAAAGGCTCTATTTCGTAATGTATTTAATTTAGTATAGTCAAACAAGCCTGTACCTAATGTAGCAAAATTTAATTTACTCAAATTCATATCATAAGGAGTGTAAGGAGCCCCCCCTTGGTATCTAAATTTAATTCCCAATTCCCAGTTTTTATTAAATTTATAACCACCCGTTAAACTTAGTAAGTGAATATTTTCCCAAGCGCTAGGGCTATATTTTCCTTGAATATCGGTATAAGAACTTCTAAAAAAACTATAACTAGCTACACCAAAAAAGCGATTTGTTAATTTCTGTTGAGCAAATAATTCAAAACCATAGCTTCTACCTAAGCCAACAGTAGATACATCTTCATTGCCTAATATATTAAAGTCGGCTCCTAAATTAGATAAGCTAATTCCTTTTTCTTTGCTAATGGGTACACCCGTATATCTTTTATAAAATACCTCAGCTGTAAAACGGGTCGACTCTGAACGCAAATATTCAATACCGGTTACATAATGAAAGCTTCCAATATAACTAGCATCACGATTTAAATAATTACCCGAAGCATCTTTAAATCCTAAAGCTGTATTAGGCGCTAATTTAAAGTACTTTCCTAAAGAGGCATTCCATGTAAGTTGATCGGTTAAAACTAAGCTTAATCCAATTCTAGGAGATATTTGACGCATAATTTGATTACCGGTATTGGTAAAAGTATTGCCGTCTTTTCTTATACCAGCACTAATACCTAATCTATTATTAA
>Ga0214919_10000684_pt1 | contig 57808 bp, 54 predicted proteins | sample LL1503_MetaG_FD_177994 | JGI IMG/M metagenome (GOLD analysis project Ga0214919, IMG submission 177994) | Freshwater microbial communities from Lake Lanier, Atlanta, Georgia, United States - LL-1503 | ecosystem: Environmental > Aquatic > Freshwater > Lake | place: USA: Georgia | collected... | reverse complement strand
TCTACTGTGTCTACTACTACTCCTGTTTGTCGCCCACATGAGTCATCCGCTGAGCCGCCGGTTCCTCACAGAAGGATTTGTAGTAGACTACACAAAGGCCTCTGTGGACCTGACCACAGAACCCGATTTTATGGCCTTCTATAAGTTCCATCTGGAGGTCTGTGATCTCTGGAACACTATTGTGGACGAGGTCATGAAGAATGACTGTGTGGATCCCGAAAATCCCTGTCCTGGTCGGGACGCCTATATTGCGAAACTGGAGAAGGACTATAACGACAACAATCCTCCCGTCTGCTTTCTTCATTGTAACAAGGTCTGGGATGCCAAGTCCTCCTTGGCGGTTCTCTCAGAAGCCGTTCCTGATAATATTAATTGCTACAGGGGCACTCTGACCTATGTTTTGAACAAGTCCAATGAGATCATACAGCAGGTCAAGGATGCCATGGCCAAGATTCCGCCTCAAGGCTTTGCTGATTATAAAGCCGAGATCCTCTGTTCTCCAGACGGGAAGGGTCCCACGCGGTGTAAGGATGCCAAAGGAGATATCTATGTTGTTCAGCCCCCTAATAAGGCAAATTCAGCCGAGGCCGCCAAGAAACAATTAGATGAAACCAATAAAATCATCGGTCGCTGTCGCGTGATGACAACGGCCATTCCTACGATCAATAAACTCATGGTCGCAGCCAAGCAGAATGTGGAGATCTTAAAGGAGGTTCAGAAAAAGGCCAAGAACGGTCAGCTTCTGCCCGAACCGGCCAAAAAGCCTCCGACCTAAGGCGTCCATCCCTTCTTTGATCAAAGAATGAACTGTATCGTGTGCGCCGAGGCCATTCTCCCTGAGGCCGCCACACTCACCTATCCGTGCTTGTGCCCACCTCTTCATACGCTGTGTGCCCTCCGAGAGGCCTATCATGAATACAGAGAGGCCGATTTTGTGGGATGCCCCCACTGTCGCACTATCTATATGGATCGCAGGGCAGATCCCCAGGAAACCACCTTTGAACAAACCGACGCCTTCAAGGCCGATGTAAAGAACTTAAAGAAAAAGCGAGCCCTGGCCAAGCGTCTCAAGGCCGTCTTTACACGGAAATTGAACGAAGTCTATCGGCAGTTCCGAGAACGTGTCTTGATGTCCCTGGAATTCATAGAGGTGGAAAGGGACAAGGCGATGGCGGAACTCAAAGAGAGTCCTGAGTTCTTGGAGGCACGGAAAGCCATGACAGCGGTCTATAGCTATGAATCACGACTGAAGACAAAGCACAACTTGGGCTATGAAGAATACAGAGATCTTGTGGGGTTCCAAGGACCCTTTGGGCGCGTCTATACATCCTCCCTGTATATGATGAAACGGAAGTTTCGGATCCGACTGTGATTGATGTGATCTGATATTTGTGTTATTTTTATTAGTATATTTAATATACTAATAAAAAGCTACTCGTTAGCGGTTTTGATCCGCTGACCACCACCTTATAAGAGTGGGACTCTCCCAGCTGAGTTAAACGAGTTGTTGGTTGTTGCCAACCTAATACATCTGACGGGAATCGGACCCGTGCTACTTCCTTGGAAGGGAAGCATTCTACCACTGAACTACAGATGTTGTGCAGAGAGTGGGATTTGAACCCACGCACTTTCGTACCGCTTCTTAAGAGCGGCGCCTTAGACCAAAACTCGGCCATCCCTGCGCTAAGACTATTAAAAAATCTTAGAGCAGAGATTAATTTTGTAATTCAATTTTTCTTTTTAATCCTTCTTAGACTTCCATACAAACCCTTTTGAAGTTCTATGAGGTTTATCAATAGCCGCTCTAATTGCTGAGGATGTTACACCTATTTCCCGTTTTGCCTCTGCTATACTTGGATATGTTTTAACAAGAACCCCTTCTATGGTGTATTGTTCTACACAGATCCCCGCTGCTTTTGCCATAGCAGTTCTATGAGATATAATATTTTGTTTATGTCCAGAATTGTGTGTATAATACTGTTTAAGACTTTCACTGATTTTCTCTTTAGTTTTTATATCTAAATGACCATCCTTGTGAGCTCTACCACCAACACGCCCTTCTTTTATAGCTTTACTAAATAATTCAGAATCCTTTACCTTTTTTCCCCAATCAATACCAGATTCTTTCACAATCTTCATCTGTTTCAAAGCATTCTCTTTACTTGTTTGTATATTTACAGGATCACTATGCCACTTCTTACTTGTAGTTCGTAGCTTCTCCTTTGTTTCTTCTGTATGTTTACATCCTTTAAACCCACCTCCTTCTCCACCTTCTAAAATATTATATCCATTGGGGGCTACTGAATTATACTTTTTAATATATTCGCGTTCATATACAAATCGGTCTTCATCAAAACAGATAATCAAAACTTTAAATGTAAATTTATCAATTCCATATTTCTTAACAGCATCCTGTAGAGCTGGACAGCCCCTATTATTTTTAATGGCGCTTATATGATTTTTCCATCTGTCTTCTGGGTTAGGTTTTATTGTTTCACCGATATAACATTTATTAGTAATTATGTTTGTAATCTTATAAATAAATCCCATTTACTGTATACTATTTAGACTAACTATATACAGTAAATGGGATTTAAGCTACCGCCAGGGGGTTTTGATCCCCCGACTTCCAGGTTAAAAGCCCGGCGCTCTCCCAGCTGAGCTATGGCGGTAGGAGACCTCCATCTCCTACCCTATCTATTAATCACTCTTTAAATAGATAATGAACTCTGTCTATGTCCATGTCCTCACACCTATAATAGCGGCCGGCCTTGTAAATGCCCTATCCTTCAGTCGGAAACTCCCTATTACAAAATACAAGAACCCTTGGATTCCACCCGGTCCCATTGTAGGATTGGTCTGGCTGGTTCTCTTAGGTCTCCTGGGCTATGTCCACTTCAAGCTGTATAAGAAGACAGGTGTCTCAGTTGCTACCGTCACGATTGTGGTGTTCATTCTATATTGCCTGGCCTATCCCAGTCTAACTTCTTTTTACACCGATTCAAAAGCGCCGACCTTTTTGAATGTGGTGGCGCTGGGCTCCGCTCTTCTGGTGACCCTTCGTGTATTTGCCCAGGACTCCTCTCTTGTCCCCTACCTTGTTCCCCTGCTCGCATGGACCACCTATGTCAACATTGTCACTATTTAGTTCTCATAGTCTGATTCTGAGAACGGCTGGTTGTCTTGCTTTTACTGGATTTGCTTGTCTTAGCCTTTGCCTTTGCCTTTGCCTTCTTCTTTTTAATGCGTTTAACCTTTTCACGAATCAGACTGGGAAGCCCCTTCTGATGCCCCGAACATACAAGAGAAATAAAGGGAAACGGAAAGAGATCCGGCTTGGACCGTGCCCTATACGAGATCTCCACGAGCTCATTGGCCAGGCACTCCAGGGCCCTCAGACTTGTAAATTTGTATTTGAGAAGGGATAGGCCAAAGAACAGGGTTACCAACGTATCTATGGTGGCTATACGTAGATACTTGTTACCCTCCAGAGGCACATTGTAATAGGAATGGCAGGCCGATTCTGAGATGATGACCAGGAAGGGAATATCGCGGCGTAAAAAAATGGTCATCTGGGGAATGAGATCGCCCCCTACGGCCTCCACTTTGGTGATATAGGTCTTTTGTGTAGATGTATGCTGGAGTTCATAGGTGAAATGCTTGGAATCGGCGGCCAAGTCGGGGGAATAGAAGAAGAGGGGTTGTTGGGCATTGAGGAGCCATTTGGCCGAGGGAATCTTAGATCCAAAGGAGTGTTTATAGAACCCGTTGAGATCCGCTCCGGCCAAGACACGGTGTTCCTGAATGACAAAGTCCATGACGGCATCCACCTCCTTCGTAGACAACAGGCCTCTGGGAAACCGTTTCTGAAAGGGCTTACAGCGTTTGCTCGGGCTAAATTCATTGAGGAGAAGCAGGCGTTCATAGACCTTGTTCCAACGAGCCACCTCGCCCTTGGGCCGACTCAGCTCCAGATACATGAGAAGGCGCAGCGTATTGGCATCCATGTAGGAGATTCCATTGTTCTCAAAGTGCCGTTCTACCAAGAGGGTGTTCAGGCGTTCATCAATGACGGTGATGTCGGCCACAGGAATATAGTTGACGTAGATCTTCATGGTGCCCTTGTGCATGCCCTCGCGATCGGATATCTCGGAGAATCCCGCTTCGCGCAGATCCTTGACGAGTTCTTTAATATCGCCCTCCTGATCGGGCGTAAAGAAATCGTAGTCGGGAATGTTGTATTTGGGATCATAGAACTTGTATTTGGTGGGGAGATGGGCATTGATGGCCTGTCCTCCGTAGCAGATCCTACCTGTTCGTCGTAAAAAGGTCTCCACCACCTCAATGGATTTGAGAACTTCCGAATTATGGGCCGAATCAAAGTCAATCTTCTGCTGAGCCTCCTCTTGGAACTGTGTGAGAGCTTCCAGTTGTGATTTGAATTTCTCCTTCTCAAAATGGGGGGACTGGATCGTCTCCATTCGGTCTTCCATTGGATGAGCACTCTACAGCATCTCGTGAAATTAATTAATAGAGGGCCCAGTAAGATGGCCCCCGTTGGAATTGGTAGTGGGAGAGGCCTCGCCTGGAATGGCCGTCTTTGGAATAGTGTATCGCATCTTGGCCGGTTTAGGGACAAAACTATAGGTTTTAAAGCGGCCCTCATTAAACATATAATCGTAGGAGGTTTCCCCTCCAGTAGACCAGATCTGGATGGGAACACAATTGACACCAATAGAGTCCATCAGCTGCGCCGTCGTCTTAGCGGGCACAACTGTTTTCGGGTCATTGGCAAAGCACATAGTCCAGGTGCTCTTGGTAGAGGCCTGAAGACCTATCAGGTTCTCATTTGGAATTGTCATATATCCCTCCGCCGATTCCAGTAATCCGAACTTGGTTCCCTTGGAATTGGTGGTGGTATTAAGTGTCATTCCAAACTGATTCTGATTATAGGTCAGGCGCAAATTGATCATATAGTCCAGATCCTCCTCCGTGGGAACCCCCTTTGCTTTCCTAAATACACTGGTATCCGCATTACAGAAGATCAGGGTTTGTCCCGAATAGGTGGTAATAGGATTGGATAAAAGGAGCGCCGATTCCTGGGCCTGTCGGGAATAGTTTCCACCCGCCGCCAGTATATTGACAGCCGTGCTCTGAAGGGGCTGAAGAGCCCTCGCAACATGCTTAAAATAGGTCAGCAATGTGTCATCATAATCGCTTTTGCCGTCATTCGGGGGCACACGGAGAAAATACAAGACTACAATGAGGGGATCCACGGGGTTTGCCACAGAATTACTGAAAGCATAACGGGCAATCGCTGTTGCCACATCGTTAATATTGGACTGTTGACGATTCTGACAGACCACATCTGAATTCATATCGGCCAGATTCCCGCCGTCCTTGTCCCGAATGACTAAGCGAGGAAAGGGCATTTGGCATGTATTTTTATCATAATAGTCAATCTCCAGAACAAGGGTTCGGCATCCCATTTTGAGGGCGGCCAAGACAGCCGAATTGGCATCAAAGATACAGGGCGGCGTGGGTCCAATGGGACCCAAGGTTCCTGTGAATCGGCAACTCAGACTATAGAAATTGATAAAACTATACTGTTCGGGTTTCAGATCTTTGCTGGCACTTAGCATATCATTAAAGTCCCGTCGGCCATTATAGCGTTGATCACGAATCTTGTCAACTAAGGTCAGTTGTGTCTGATACTCGCCTGTGCCCTTAAACCCCGCGATAGAGGCATCAAACCCCTCCACATGAAACTGAAAGGCACGGTAGATTGCGGCTGCCGTGACAACAATAATAAGAAGAATTAACAAATACACAATTGTCTTGAGCAGCATACCTATTTAGCCCTATTATTTTTTAGTGGAGTGATTATCATACATCTGTAAAAGAAGTGCCGTATTTGTGCCAAAGACCCATGCGTCATAACAGATATACTGTTTCCCATAGAGCAGACGAACAATGGTTAAATAGCCTGATAGAACAATGGCCGTTAACATGGCCAAAATAAGAATATATTCAATTACGGACAAACGTTCCATCTACTAAGGCTGTATCACAAAAGATTTGATAACATTTTATAGGTATTTAACAAACAACATGCCGGCGTTCTTGCTCAAGCCGGATAACTTTCTATTCCCTGGTCCCATGAAAATTGTTCAGGCAGAGTCGGGCCCCGATCTTCTGGACCGAACCAGAGCCAGTTTTCAGATTCCAGACCATGTAACTCTTCATATCTATACAAGCCCTCGTGGCTATACGAAACGTTCTCGCTTGGATACACAGGGGACATTTACAGGAACGGACCCCTGTTATGCCTGGGTTGTTATTCGTCCAATGCCAGCTCCTGTCGCAGCAGATCTAATCGTTTGATAAAGCCACTCATAACGGAGGGCCATGTATATTTTTCAACAGTCTCTTTCGCATTGGCACCATGGAGAATACGGAGCTCCTCATGAAAGACATAGGTCTCCATGGCCTTGGAAAAGGCCCTGTAGTCCACCGATCGGGTCTCCCCTCCCAACCCCGACATACACAACGGAAGATAGCCCCGAAACGAGGCATCCACCAGAATAGAGTTATCAGGCTTTGCGTATTCCCGGTGCCCTACGACGTTCGTTAGAACCTGGGGAATTCCCTGGCCCATCTGTTCAAAGGAACATAAACCAAATCCCTCTCCGTCCGCCGTGGAGACTCCCACATCTGCCACCTTGTAAAATCTTCCAATCTCTTCGTCCTGATAGCTCATCTCTTTGGGCGTCACGAGCAACCTATTTGCGAATTTATCAATGGGATAGCCCCGAATGGTGATTTCCCGAGCAAAGATCTCAAACAGGGGAAAGCCGCCCCCCTTGTCCCCCTTATCACATACACACATGAGGAAGAGGGGCTTCGTAGGATGCCGTGTGATCAGATCAGCAAAGGCCATGATCAACAGATCCAGACGCTTCCGCGGCTGATTCCGGTTCAGGGACACAAACAGAAATGTCTCCTCAGGAATGCTCATGAGGGCCCGGGCCTCCTGTTTCGTGAGAGCAGGAAACAGGCTGGGATCGTAGCCATGAAGGAGGACATCAATGGGCCGCGTAACGTTCTGGCGCTTGAGGATATCACGCCACTCCTTGGTAAAGGCAAAGAACCTGTCCGTCTCCTTCTGGGCCAGTTCCAAGTTCTGGGGAAACTGGGATTCATAGACCTGGTCCAGATACGTCCAGACCTTGAAGGTCTGTGTGGTCCGAAGAGGGGCCATCACATTCAGATATTGATTGACTACACCAATGTCATTATACAGAAGCACTACATCCGGCTTTTCAGACCGAACAATATCAGGCAACAGGGCGTAGCCGAATCCATTCTCTTTTTGGGTTTCCAGGGCCATGACATCATAGACCTTTACGGAGGACGGATAGGGACGATGAAAGGGGTTCGGAGAACTCTGGATTCCAAAGTGGATGACCTTCAAATGGGGCACCTTGGCCAGTTCCCGAATCATGCCATAGCTGATCTTGCTATACCCGGATGCCTGGTTACAATGAGTGCTGACCATGAGAAGTTTTAGAGATGTTTGATTCGGAGGGGGAAGAGCCAATTTGAGTTCTTGTTCCAGTTGGGAGACAAAGGAGGCAAAGGAATCGCTCATTTACTTGTGTAAGCAAACAACTCTTTATGTTTGGTGGCTGCCTGTGTATTTTCAAAGCCCTCAGTAGAACACATGGCGAAGACACGCAGGGCAAGCAGGAAGTCAAAGGGCACACGCAAGGCGGGGAAGCGGGCACTTAGCCCCTGGAACAAGCTCGTCATGAAGGTCTACAGGGAGATGAAGGCCAAGGATAAGAATGTTAAGTTCGGGGCTGCGCTCAAGGCTGCGTCTAAACGTAAAGGTGAGATGTAAGTGAATTAAATTCTTAGATTTTAAGAATAACTAATATGATTTTGAAAATGGAATCATATTAGTTAACAGGTAATACACAATACAGAGTCTACGGAAAATACGTGGCACACTCGGCTCGCCACTTGGTCCACTGGTCCAAGAGTCCGGCACGGTATTGTTCGCCCTTCTTGGGAAACGTTCGGAAGAGTTCCAGAACCTTCGGCACCTGGTTCCATGACGTCAGTTCCAGAAGGTTCAGATGCCTCCTCAACCAAGACCAATATACATCATCCCCCGCCGTCCGAACATACAGGGGAATGGCTCCATGGTCCAAGGCCTCGTAGAGCCGGAAGGTCTCCGCGTGATTTCCCCTCGGCACCGGAACAAACTGACTCTTGAGCAACATCTCCTGATACTTCTTGGGCCCCGTCATGGTCGTATGCTTAAAATCGGGGGTCCAGTGGACTTCATGGGGCGTAAAGGTTAAGAGGGGCTTGAGAAGGGTCTCCCGGTCAAACCAATTGGTTCCATGAAATCCCCAGACATGGGTGCGTTCTGAGAACGAGGGAACGGGTCCAGAGGGCTTAGACGTGGCCGGACCCAGAGGCAGCACAAGCACCTTTTCGTCAAGTCCGGGCCTCACATAGTTCCGAATAACCTTTTTACAGGATCCGAGATTATAGAACTCAATCGGATCAGCACAGCCTTCGTCGCTCACATGGAGAACACGGAAAGGGATGCCCTTTTCATGGAGGGCCTGGCAAATGGCAGTCCAGAAGGGAATAGCCGGCTTCGCCACGAGGAGCCACGAGTTCGGAGGGAGAGTGTCTACGGAGTCAAACGGCTTGAACTCAATCTGCGGCCACAAGGACTTGAACCAGTCTCTCTCCATGCTGGCATCTTGATTTCCTCGGCAATACACTGTAAATGGAGACAGCGGGGGCAGAACGGCATCCTGTCGGAGTGTATTCCGCGTCTGAATACTGTGAGGGGCCTGCTGGAGCACATCTATCAGACAGTTCCATAGATGAAGGGGTTCCCCTGTGACCGTAGGGTTCTCAAAACACTCCTTGTTATTCCAGATATCGCTGTCATAACTGTCCACACGAAGAAACTCGTCAAAGGCCGCCGCCTTATAGACCGGGTTGTCCGCCTGAAAACAGGTGGTGATCAAATCCTTGAGAACATAGGTCTTCAGTCCCTGCGCCGGGTGAATCAAATAGTGATCAATGGATGTATACACTCCCTTGGATTGAAGAGAGGCCAGGAGCTTCTTGGCTCCCGTCTTCGTCAGCACATAGGAGTAGGCGCAGAAGTGGAAAAAAGGGATCGGTGTAGAAGCGCCTGGGCAGAAGATGGTATTGGGTTTAATCGTGGCCCACAGATCATTGACAGATTCCAGTTGGTCCTGGTAAAAGGGGAGGTTAGAGGGAAGAACACCGCCCAGCATTAAGAGGTCCGCATCCAGGGGTGCCTGGGCCACGGCATCTGCCAATTGCTGAATCCATGCTTCTTGACGACTGATAGTATAGGTGTCTTTCACATCTCCATCCTTTTCAATAGCAACAGACGAAACCCCTTTCTTCACGAATCGGCAGTCGTCCTCCAGAATCAAATAGTTCTGGACGAGAGGATGTTCTGATGCAAGTTGGGCCCAAGTTAAAATATGGCTGAGAGCACAACCCGTCACAGACTTCTTCCACTTGAAATCGTTCTTGGCAAACAGATTAGTCAGATCGGGCGTCAGCTCCAAGAGACGGCCATCAATTCCCGGGAGCCGATTGAGAATTCCCGTAAGGCTGGGATGCGCTTCCAACAGACTCTTCCAGCGATCGGGTCTCCTGTCCAGACTGATCCCCCAAATATCGTCTATTCCCGGAATGACGGGCTTATGATGAGTAAACTGGCCCCGGTGAAGATAGACCGGTGTGGATTTCTGATAGGCCTTGCGCATACTGGATTCACAGACGGTTCGTAGGCCCTCCACTTGAGGACAGGCCTGGCGACTGGCCAGAACACTTAGAATAGACTGATCGTGACGATGGCCAATAGGATGGCCATCGGAACCAAAGCCGCTTGAATAGGGTCCAAAGAGAACCTCTTTCCGGGAACCCCACTGGAGCGCCTCATCAAAGAGTTTCTTGGCCGTCGGAGATCCCGCCTTAAATCCAAGAATACCTGCCATGAGCTGGTTCTCCTCCAGCTCTTCAGAGGTCAGACCCATGGCCTTGACCAGGGCATCTGAACACCAATGCCGATTGATCTGGTTCCGATCCTTGACCAGGCAGATACCTGATTGATGAACAATATTCAGCATATCCTGGGGCATCGCAATCCACATGGCACCGGCATCGGCATACAAAACAGGAGTTCCCGCCAGTTCCTCTTCGTGACACAGATCATGGAGAATCCGGAGTTTCCAGCCAAACATCTTGGGCTCAAACATATCCGGAAAGGAAGCGGGAGGATCGGGCAGCCATTTGATCTGGAGCCATGGACTCAGATCGGAAAAGGATTTGACGTCGGCGCCCAGATACACTCGCATCTGGATTCCGGGATCCTGTTTGTGCAAGGCCTCTACACTCTGAATGGCCAGGCGGAGTGCCGGAAGATAGGCCTGGGTGGCAAAGGAGACGAAGAGGGGTGATAGAGGGGGCATGATGACTTCGTTTAGGGATTGTTTTTGTGTAGCCATGTCTATAAGTCTCTGGCCAAGCCTGTTTAAGCGCTCTTGGACGCCGGCCAGAGAACAGGGGCTCAAGGCTCCTTGCCGGGCAATCGCATCCGCCCTCACCGAATCCGCTTCCAGATCCCGAATAATCTGAACCACATCCTGTCCGTCCTTCACATGAACAAAGCTGTCCGGATCAAAGTCGGAAGCCGCTTCCGGGGATCCCCGATACAGGGGAATACAGCCGGCCATCTTGGCATGGAGGAGCTTCTCCGTGACATAGCCAGGGGCCACGCTGTTCTCATAACACAGAACAAACCTATGTTTCTTGTAAAACTCCACCTTGGCCGTGTCCCCACCCCCCCCTCCGGCCCAGGCGGCGGCCAACGGCCCTCCTGCCAGATTGTTCTTATACTGTCCTCCCGAGTTCACCCGCTTATAGGCATTGACAGCTTCAAAGGCCGCATTACGTTCTTTAGACAATGGATTGGAGACCACGAAGGCACAGAACTCATCTCGGAGGGAATCCGAGGGCTTCACAAGGAGTTCCTTGGGCAGCCGATTAGGATTCCGCGTAACAGAGGGGGGAGACCCGAACCATTCCACAAAGAGCTGCCAGATGGGCAGACGAATCTGCCGATCCGTTTCCACAGGGGAATGCGTCAAGAAGAGGTCAATCCGGGGATCGGAGCACTCCCCCTGGAGCGGCGGCTCCCCGCTAAAATACACTTTCCGTAGTGTCCGGAATCTGTCCTGTTGCCACATGGATCCAAAGGGCCCACAGATCAAGAGATCTCCTGGTTCCTGTGTGCCGACCACAGGAGAGCCACAGGACCGCATGAGATCCAGGAAGAAGTTATCCCGAACATCAAAGCCGTCCCACATATCCGTAAAGGTGATGCGGAGCACTTTCGTTTCAAGAACAGCGGACCATCCCGGAACTCCTTTGGTCACCGACCACATATCCTCCACCATAGACCGATTCACCGCCTTATGCGAAAAGGTCTCCAGGGCCTTCGTTAGGGCCTCCACATCATTGTCTTCATAGTAGGTTCCCATGGACTTGAGCAGTGGACAGTTGTGAAGAAGCGGGATATTCAGCCAGAGCAAGTCCAGGAGACCCGGACGAAAGGGCACATGACGCGTATGACTGACCATGACACAGCCCGTTAGATCCGCGTAACGGATGCGACCCTCATAGAAGATCGGCGGGGAGGACTTAAAGGGCTCCGGGGACTTAAAGGATGTGTCGCCAGGGGACCTAAAGGATGCGCCGCCAGGGGACTTAAAGGATGCGTCGCCAGGGGACTTAAAGACCTGGTCGCAGAGGTTCTCCTGGAAGAACGGATCGTCTTTGAGCTGAGTCGCATTCAGCAGCACAATCTCCTTGACATTCGTTGCTTTTGCGGCTCCGAGCATAGGGATCAGGCAGCTGCTGGTATTGGTCGTGTTCTTTTCTCCTATAACAATGCTCAGAGGCTCTACTATAGCAGAAGGTGGCACAGGAGACGTTGTCACATACTCTTTTAGTGCATCAGGGATCCAAACATAGGGAACCCGTTTGACGGGGCGTTCCAGCATCGTCTCCAGAACGGGAACGCGGCTCTCGGGCACAAGGTCCCAGACCCAGACCTCGTGGGCCCCTTGAACTGAATAGGTGGACTCCTGGTCCATATAGACGGCCTTCTCAAGACACTCAAAGGTGGGATCGGACCGCAGAAAGACAATGACCCTGTCCGTTATCATAGAGCGCAGAGTAGGATCCAGTTTACCATCTATATCAATCAACAAATCACACCGTGAATTCTGAGTTAATTTCTGAATTGTGTAGGAATGGGCCAAATTTGGCACATCCTCCCACCAGACCCTCTCCGTCTCCTGGAACAGAACAACTTCATGATTGGCCGCCTTACAAACGGAGGCGATGGCCAGCACCGCTTGACCCCGCCCTGACCCAAAGATACTGGGACTTGCCCTGTAATTTAAACCAATCTTCATTCTCATAAAAGAAGATGAAGATTGCCTTAGACTCTTAGAGTTTAAATACAGTAGCATACCGATCCTTGTTCTCTAAATGGGTTCGGTTCCCCACAAATTCAAAATACCGTTTGGCCAGTGCGTATTGTTTGGGTTTTATGTGTTTAAGCACGTGAAGGCGAACCTTCATAATCATGGCGACTTGCCGTACCTCCTAATATAAAATTAAGCCCCCACCCATTATGGGTGGGGGCTTAATTTTATATTAGGGTTAGTGTTAAGAATATAATTACGCCCCCTCGGAAAGAGGGGGCGTAATTATATTCTTAACGGTATACGTTTATGAGGATACCGTTTGTTCTTATATAATCGTTCCAGATTACGAATGGTGTTCTTCACATCTTCAACGGTTGTGTATTTAATATGTATGGTGTCTTCGGGATTCTTGTCAATATATACGTCAAAGGACTTCTTTGGATCCTCTGGATTGTATAGAAATTGGCGTTTGTGTGTCTGATTTTTGACAGATCTCCTTTTGCGTGTCTTCATTCTATTAGGGGGACTATAAAAGTGACATCCATCCAAGACGATTCACAGGGTTCTTGGAACTGTGATTCCATGTCAGAGCCTCTGTTTGCTGCCCATACCCCTTGTTCTGAGAATGGTGTTCCAGAACTGTTCTCAGAGTCTTCAGAGAGAGGCGCCACTCATCTACAGACCACGAGTAACCATAAGGGGCCCACTTGGCCGAATTATGGAGAAGGGGATATCCTAAATACATCAGTTCCAGAACAAGATAGTTATAGTCATTTGTTAGTTGGTGACCTATAAAGGCTGCGGAGGGATTCTGTTCCAGAATCGTAGCGAGAGTGTCTCGTTCCTTCCAGACCACAGGAAAGGACAGGCTCGGAACAATCTGTTCTTGGAACCACCTGCTCTCCAGAAGTCGTTCTGAGTTCTGAACTATCAGACGCCCCTTCCACTCAGGATACCTCCGAGCAAACGCCTTGACCAACAGGATTGGATAGAGCGATGATTTCTGAAAGGAGATATTGGGTTCCATACTAACAATGTCCGTCTGAGTCCAGTCAGACGGAGGGATCCAACGGTTCAGTCCTTGGATCCACTTGGGATCCCAGACATAGGGCACAAGTCGCCCATGGCCCCACATAAGCCCGTTGAGTCCCAGCAGATACGGCAGATTCGTAGCATAATGGGGACTCGTCCAGATCTCGCTCAGACTCCCTCCCACATGATGTGTAAAGTGAAGACCAAGAGTCTTCGTGACCGTCTCCGTATCAATATTCAGAACGTTCCCTAAATACAACTTGACCGTTCTTGTTCCTCTTGACTGAAGGAACTGTCGGAACAATACATCAAGGGTCAGTCCTATTTCAATATACAACTTGACCCTATACGTGTTCGCATGTTCCAAATAGGTCTCGGGTTCTAAGAACCGATAACCGGGCACAAAGGTCCCTGGCTTCTCTATCAGACAATGGCATCTATATCCAAGCCCCTCTAACAACGTATAGAGTGTCAACGTGTTCTGATGGAGTCCATTCTGGAACAGAACCGATTCCTCAATGAGCCCCGTGGCCAAAAAAATATCTTCTACCACCATCCTTGAGAAGAAGCGTCATACTCCATTAAGCTACATGACACTGAAAGAGCAGCTTATCGCAGGCATAGTCTGACCATTCGCACGTCAGCAGATCCCCAAGCTCCTTGTCCGTCCCCTCCTTGAACTCACCAGGACCGTCATAGATCTTGAGGTCCGAGGGCACAAGGGTCTCCCGGATACACTTTAACAGAGTCCCCAGGGTCTGACCAATCTCTTCATTCTGCCCCCTGTAATACCGGTTCTGAAAGGTCATAAGAATCTCCTTGGTCTCAGGAAGCCACTCTACCACGAGGAGCCCCTGGCCCGTCGTGATCTGCGCCAACTGCTCAAAGATATAGTCATCGTGTGAAAAGTTAAATATTTCAATCATTCTACCTGCCAATACGAGAGCCGCCCCTTCAAATTTGTTCCGGGAAAAAATTGAAGTCCGTCTGGGATCCAAAAGGGGTGTGACCTGCCGTCCACTCCTATTAATATCCACATTTCAGCCATGGAGATCGCAGTCAACACAAGTGCGATGATTCACCTATGGTATGAGCAGGGTCTGCCTACGATGGACTGTGCGCGGGCCTTTGCCCTTCTCAAATACGGATCGGTTCAAGACCATCCGTTCTACGGACCACTGCTCCTGTCGGTGACCCGTTTAGCCAAGCACCGTCAGAAAGGGGTCGTAAGTCCCAAGAAACTCACGAGGGCCACGGAGTCCCTCGCTCTCAATCTGATTCAGTTCCCTGAAATTGACTGGCTCAGCCTCATTCCTGAGTCGGATCGTTTGAGACCGATGATCCTGGAACGGGCCAATCTGGACATTGGCTTTCGCCGTGATCCGGTGGGCTCCTTGATCTGGAGGCCTTTGCGAGGGACCCTCAGTCCGTTCACCGCTCCTCGGTCCAGGACAGCCTTGAGAAAGGCCTGGACTTTCTCATGGCGATTCCTTTGGTCCCTGGCACAAATACCTTTCATGAGATCCTCAATGAATATACAAGCGCGGATCTCTTCCGAATCAAGCGGCCCGTCTGTAAGGCCCTGGCCATAGATCTGGACACCCTCTCCGTTCAAACAGGGACCCATCTCATCGTCTACGCAGACCTTCTGGACCATCTGTGGGCCTACATCCGAGTCCACGAACACAAGGACACTCTTGTCAAGAGGCTCATGGAGGAACTGGAGGAGGGCGTGGACTCCTGTGGCAACGGAAAGGTGTCACGTTTGGTCAATGTGCTCGCCGGCTTTGAGGAGGGTATGAGGGGCGACGACCTTCAATCTGTCTTTCAGTCCAAGATGGCCGCTCTCCGTTCTCTGCCCGATCGCCTACACGCAGCCCAAGAACTCTTTCGGGAATACGCGATCCCTGTAGACGAACAGGGATCGTGGCTTCAAGCCTTGGAAGAGGCCTAATGAGACCTATTCTAATCCTAAAAATTTACGCCCGATCTTACTCGTTACAAACATGCCGCATCCGGAGGCAATCTGGGCATAAAATACATTTGTTTTTTTGGTACAGCATACTAAATACGCGGACAGCCCAATAAACAGTATGGAACTAATCCAGAATAACTGCATATACATGTCCATTTCTATACTAATCTTAGAAAATACGAGCTTATGCGCTTATGAGCTTAGAAATCCGCATACTGTTCCAAGAATGAATCTGCCTTGTCCGTTTCTATCTCCTTGAGCCTCAACAGGGCCTCCCCTCTAATTCGCTCCAAACGATCTCTGTCAATCTGAGAACTCATCAGAATCCACAGATGATAGGGCACCATCTGGTCCATACAGTCCGCAATCAGAACCTCATCGGTATTGCGCGCATAGGTGGGCGCAAAGGCCAGAGCCTCCTCATACAGTCTCTGATGCATAGTCAATAAGGCCGTCCAATCCTCCGATCTATGCTGAAGACCCTTACACAGGAATTCAGAGCCCACGGCCTCCAGCCAGAATCGCCTCGGACCCAGTAACAACCAGTCCTCCGACTCTATGAGAATGTTCATGGCGAGCGGATGGGATCGCGCAATCGCCACAAACATATGCACAAGATACTCATTGTCATAGGCGCTGAGTGCCATGGTGAGAATTTAATTATGGTTAGGGGACTTAAAGCCGGTGAGGGCCTAAAGAAAAATACGTCGGACTTCAATTTTATTCGGCCTCGGGTTCCTCTATAAACTCTGTAGTAGCGTAGTCATGGAGGACCAGGACAGCATCCTCAAAGCGAATAGCCTTCTCTTTGGCGAACTGATTGATGGCCTTCAGGGCTCGCAAGAGATCCTTGGTGAATCCTGCGGGCACACGGGGCCTGACCTCCCGATACTGCTCATGAAGATAGTGGAGAATACCGTCTATATCCCGAGGAATAAAGTAGGTCCGCCGCATCAGATTGGCCCGATACCAGTCCAGCTTGCTCATCACGATCTGTGATGCCATTTGGGGACTTAAAGGGAGGGCCCCGACTTCAAATTTTTCCCTCCAAGGTAGGGAGGAATGGCCAAGACACGGAAACGAAAAGCCTATTTTTATTCAACCAATGTCTACAAACCCATCCATTTCCGTTCCATACAAAAGGCCTGTGATGCCATTCCTGAGAAGGCCATGAATCTGGACTGGGAGCCCACCACAAAGAATCGCCTAACCTATCTGTTTAAACATACAGATCCTCTTGTCAATCGTATCTATAACAAGGACCTTGTCCAGGCCGTGAGGGTTCTCACAGGGAATGAGCGCTTAGAGCCCTGTGACCAGATCCCCGTGGAATACCGGATCTATGGCCCAGGGTCTTCTATGAACTGGCATACTGATCGCCAAATGCTACCCGATCAGCGACAGTATGAATGCGTGATCACCCTTCGGAACACGAGTAATAGCGAGACGCTCGTGAAGCAAGGGACAAGAAATAATCGCAACAAACATATCAAGACCGAGCCCAATTCCCTATTCCTCGTCCAAGCCGAGGGTGTGAATCACTGCGTAACTCCTCTTACAAAAGGAAGTCGGTCCATTCTCAAGGTGGTGTTCTATGAACCTTAGATATCCTCCCGATCCGAGTCCTCAATCTCCTCGTGAAGCTGCTGATCCTTCGGGGAGTAGCGACCCACATAAAGCCCTACACCACCACCTGTTAGTCGCTTATAGAGCTTATTCTTAATAGGATCTCTATAATAGTCCTTTCCGTCTACTGTAAAAGCCTGGACCTTGATAACTTCTACTTCTAAGGGGTCCTCTTCGGCCTCCACATAGGTCGCTGTAATCGTCTCCTGTTTCACAGGCTCCACTGTAACAACGGGTTCGGCTACTTTCGCTGCTGCCTTTGCCTTGGGTTTACGACCCGGTTTCGCTTTTACAGGAGCAGGAACAGAAGATGTCTCTACCTTCTTCTTAGGCGGCATCTCTACTTGAGTAGATAGTTCCTGTTTAGGCGATTCATATTCAATCCAGATCATAGTGTTCATGCCGACGCCCATACGTTTGACCCCTTCGGTTTCCGTCACAGATCGGACAAATTCAAAGGCGATCCGATGGGGATACCAATAGGGATCGTCGGGTCTGTCCTCGTAGTAATAGGTCCCGATTTTACGGCACAGCCACAGAGGCTGCGTGCCCTTCTTGATGAAGAACAGAGGCTCAGTGTCCTGATTAGCCCATTCATAGAACCCTTTCAGTGCTTTCGCATTAACTGCTGTAATACCCTTTCCGTCCTCTGGATTCCTCGGATACAGTTTGTTGACCTTTTCGTTCTGAATGTTCTCGGAACCCAACATCCTCAGATCCTTGTAGACTTGCCAGAAGACCCCAATAGATCCCTTGGCAGGAACGGTTTTCTTGTTGACAAGTTGTCGTTCTGTAATGCCTTTCCAGAACATGGTATCAAAGGGTTTTGTCTCATAACCCGAGATGGCAGGGATTTGAGGCATTGTGTAAATCCCTTATGAGAACGAAAAGGATTCAAATTTATAATAGATCCGAGACCCCCAGTATATAGAACCGAATAAGCTTTTCAAAGTGAAAGTCCCCATCCCCTGGAATGCCCATGGCATCCAGTAAGACAGTGGTATCCCGTGAATAGAAATGATAGTTCTGTGATATGGTAGCCCTATTAAACAGGGCTTCATTAACCGTATACGGACCCATATGAACCGCCTTGTTAAAGAATGGCTGATCAATGGTATAATGGAGTTTGGGATTTTCATCAAAGAGTCGGGTTACGGACTCCATGAGCTCCCTATACAATTCCTTTCCGTGTATACTATACTTACCAGCACTGTAGCCGAGGGGAAATGGATTCGTCTTGGTGAGTTCACCAAGCTCCTCCTCTGTGAACGCCGCGCCATAATTGGGATCCGTCAAAGGCCCCTCGGGATGGACATAGATAGTGTTGGGCTTCATAGCCCCTGTTAGTGATGTAAGGGGCTTTACAATGAGTATATCAATGTCACAATACATATATACATCCTGTGCGTAATGAATTGGCATGTATTTCATCATCATACCCTCCTGAAGGTTCGCAGGAGGCGGGCAGATTTCAATTTGGACAGGACACGGGGCTGCCTTCTGGAGCCCTCTAAACACAAGATCCTTCTTGAGATAGTCATAGGTCTCACTATCCATCTTGATATACAACATATCACGGCCTGTTAGTCCAGCATATTTCCAACACATACTTAGCCACATTGTGAAAATAGTCACATATTTATTGTCTTTGATGGGCTTCCCTTTGAGTGTAAAAAGGACGCAATCCAGGCACAGGGACATTCTGAATCAGAATTCCATCCGGTATTTAGGCCTCTTAAAATTGATAAGACCTATTTCCTGTTCGTCCACTATGACCGATCGTATTCTCAAATTGAAGGAGCATCTGGCCCTGTCCACCATCAATCACGAACAGGAGATTCTGAAGGAGACAACTCTAAAGAGTGCCCATATGTATTGCGTTCTACACAATGTATCGGCACAGCAATATGGACCTCTTCTTGAAAAGTATATTCGGATCAAGAACAAGTTCGTAAAGAATACGGCCTCCGCGTGTAATGGCGACTGTTCCAAGGACAATCAGAACGCGGAAATCAAGGCATCCCTGGGGGGCGCCAAACACAACAAATTCAACTGGGTTCAGTTGCGCGTATCCCATGACATTGACTATTATATTCTGACGGCCTATCATCTGACCAGTAAGAACGTGGAGGCAGGTGGGGAGCTGTATGTCTTTCGGATCAAAAAAGAGGATATGCTTCCCTTAATTGTGACCTATGGCGGCTATGCCCACGGCACCAAGGCGGAGCACGGAGCCATTACGCTGGACGACTTGAAGGACGAAAAGAATACGAAGGAATACGCCATTCGGCCTCTCTTTGACGACAAGTGCTGGGCAACCCTCCTCAAGTTCAGAGTCAGCGAAGAGGCCCTTTAGTCAAAGGCGTCTGAATACAACTTGACGAGCTCGCCGCGGCCGATGGAATTCTGCCGCGCCGTGTTTTTACTTAGCGAATAGTCCAGGGACTTAAAGCGCTCCATCAGGAGAGGGGCGTCTATGGAGGCCTTGATCCAGTGCCAACTCTTGGGTCGGAGGGACCCAAGGTCTTCGCTGACGATTCTACCACAGGCTCCGCCATAGGCGAGAACAGCAAAGTCGGCGCCTATCGGGGGTGTGGGTTGGCCACGGGCATCCAGGGGACCGTGGCTCAGAAACTCCCAGTCGGCATGGATCGTGCTGAGTTTTACAAGGTCTCGTTGAGCCTCTCGTTTTTCCCATATCTGAAAGCAGCACTTGACTTGCATAGGAGGGCTGAAGGAACAGGGTTCGGTGGGAATCTCAGCGTCATGGACCAGATGAAACTGTCTGTGGAGTCGGTTCTGAAGACTTATGCGCCTAAATGTTTTGGGAATGATAAAGGCGATGACAGAACACCATTCTGCGGCATGGTTGAAGAACTTGATTGCCAAGGAACTCACGCGACCGAAGGGGGGATTGCCGACTACGAGAATGTTCTTGAGACTCGCCTCAGGCCTATACTCAAAGAAGTCTTTTCGTAGAATATCGGGATGCTCGGGGGCAATATCTAAGCCCACCTTTTTGGTAGCAGGGATTCGGGTCAGGAAACTACCGTTGCCGGCGCTGGGTTCCACGATCAAGTCCCACTTGGCCCAGTCATGCTTCATTCCTATGGTGGCCAAGCAGGTCTCGGCAACGGAGGGGATTGTATAGAATTTATCCAGACCCTGTTCGCGAACTTGGTCAGCCATTTGAGTTGATGGTTGGTAGTTGGAATGGTATGTCAATTTTACTTGCTAAATTACTGTTAAAAATCTAATTACGCCCTCTCCAAAGGAGAGGTCGTAATTAGATTCTTAACGGTAGATGTGTATTATGCCAATAGCATCTCAATCAGTTCCTCCTTTCTCTTTCTTGCAATACCCTTAATCTTCCTCTCCTTACAGAGTTGCTTCAGGTCAGCGACCTTCATCTTCTTGTAATCAGGCTGGGTAGTCGTGGCCACCGCGACTGGTTGGGCTACTGGCTCTACAACAGGAGCAGGTGGAGGAGGTACAGACACCACAGGAGCCTCCAGTGCTACATATTCAGAAAGACCGGATCCGCGCTGGTTTGCCTCAATACGACCAATCTCCTCAGGCGTAAGCCCGAAGTAGGCATATACCTGTGCATCTGTAAAGTTGTCAGGCACCTCCTTGGGATGCGGAATGCTCCAGAAGATTTGCTTGTTTGTCTCAAAGTTACTCCACTTGGTTGCCCCAACAATGTAGGAAACCAACTTGCTCTTTAGGAAGCGTGTGAGTTTGACACCCTCGTCATCAGAAGCAACTGGTATATAAATACCTCCCTGTGTTGTCCCAAACTTACCAGAATCATAGAAGGGTTCTACAAATCTCCCATTTGAGAATAGCACCTTCTTTTTATACTGGTGCGTGAGAGCCTTTGAAGACCAGAATACAACTATGCCATTTGCTTTTGACGAAGAATTGAATATGGGGTATAGGTGAGTATTTTTTGGCTTTCTGATAATATAATCGCGCTGAGTGTGTCCTTCACACGTCATTTCTGCCATAAGAAAGCCACATGGTGATTTACTCCTGACCTTTTCAAGAATATCACCGCCATGATTTACTATAAAGGGTAGAGACTGCGAAATCAGTATGCTACTCTTAATGTCATCATCAAACCGAACAAGTGTTGGTTTAGAAGTGGGTGTATTTTGAAGAATATACCAGTCAAACCGAGTAGTTGCTCTAAATATAGAACCACCCTCTATGTCTGAATGTATGCTGAGATAATGGATTTGTTTGCTGAACATAAGGTCGTGAAGTTCATTTCCTGCCTTTCTCCAAATAGCAGGATGCACAAAGACCAGGAAGCCATTCACCTTCAGTAGTTTCATGCTCTTCTCCACGAAGGTAGGCCATAGTGACTTGCCTCCCTTCTTGCCATTAGAAGGAGGCTGATAAGGAGGATTGCCAAACACAACATCAAACTTCTCCACACCCCACTCCTTCTTAGGGTCTAAGTCCAAATAACTGCCCTGATACAGGTTAAGAGCATATATACCCTCAGGGTCAAAGATCTTGCGACTGACCTCAATATTCTTCATGTTCAGTTCGCACATGTAGAGCATGTTCTCAAGGATGTGCTTCTTCCTGTCCGCTTCATTTGGAATAGCGTCCTTAAGACCCTCCAGTAAGCGATAAAATGCAAGGGCAGGATAGTTACCGATGCCATTCGCAGGATCCAGAAACTTCCTGGAGGGATCGGACCAAACTCGTGGATCGGCAAGAGTCAGCTTATCAAACTTCTGCTGAATAAGATCAGGTGGGGTAAAGACCTCCCCATTCTGCTTCTTCTCTAACTCCTTTGGCTTCAGATGTTGGCCGAGGAATGCTATAAGTTCTTGTGGATTATCAAGCACTCCCATACGATTACTAATAACCTCAAAGATTTCTCTTGCGGGTATCAATTTTTCGTAGTTTCGCTTTACTAAGCGGAGAATAATAGAGAATGGTGTTTTTTGAGATGTTCCGTATAGTTGAATAAGGAACTCATTAAGAGCCTCACATTGTTTAGGATTGCCATGAATACTGTTCATAGCCTCTTGAAGATCATACTTACAGCCAGAGAGTAGAGCAATCTCTGGAATAAGACGAGCAAGAACATCATTTAGATTTGTCTTCTTAGCAAGATCCTCCTCTTCGTCCTCTTCCTCCTCTTCCTCCTCCTTGTCCTCACCCCCCCCTCTCTGTTCAATACCAGAAGGCAGTTTCTCTTGATCAGGATTTACTTCAAGTGTAGTCATACCAGATCCCCCCTCTAAATACTTTGCAATCTGGTCAAGTTCCTTCTGATCTTCGCCCAAATCAAGTAGGGTGCTTGCAAGCTTTTTAAGAGAGGATCCTGTCTGCTCAAGCATCTTACGCCATTGCTTCGTTAGTTCATCCGCAATCTTGTCTTGCGGGGCTGTCTCAGGGCTCTCCTTACATTCCCATAAATCAGGATCCACATCAATCAGGTTGCTTACACACCAGCAAATTCTGTCAGCAGAAGACTTCTCAGCTTGGCCACAGCGACTTGTCGCATATGTGTTAAGCGTGGTAAGGATACGCCAGACATTGAAATCTACAACGATGCCGTATCTTTTGTTGACCATCTCCGTAAGAACCCGCAACCACTGCTGGAATGTCCTATCAGCACTCTCTCCGTCATGGAGCATGAATGCTACATCCACCTCGGGAAGAGACACACCTAAACTACCGACATTGCCAGTGAGAAGGAGAAGACCCCTTTTTCCCTGCTCCTTTGCGTCGGCCACCGCCCCAGCAACAGCTTTACTAATATCATCCATTCCTTCATCCAGGGTAAGCGTAGCAAAGTGTTTGAGGACTGGGTTCGCATTGATGCGTGAAATCATAGCGGATTTCACATGCTCCAGAAGTTGGCCCTGGCCTGAGGGAAGAAACCATATCTGCGTCATAAATTCGTCAGACTCACGATGCCCAATAGTCTTCCAGTATCGCAGAATACGGGCAAACATAGACATATTACCCTTCTTGTAGCGCTTATCGTAGTCAGAGCCAGAGATGAGGGCAAGGAATGTGTCTACCGCCCTCTGATTCTGGAAGGCCTTGCCGTCCTTAGTAGGCATAAAGAGCGAGCGCAATGAGAATCCATATATATTATCAGGAGATGCTGTGGCCACACGAAGTTCATCGTAGAGAGTGGAATGCATCATATTGGTGAGAATGCCCAGGCGCGGGGCATTAACATAGCAGAGACGAATAGAGGCATCTGTCTCACCACTCTTGTAAGTGTCATCCCGAGCTGTCGCAACATCCAGAGCCCCATACTTGTCACTGAGACGAGCAAATACCTCTGGCTCACTCCATGATCGCATAAGACGGACATCCTCCAAATCCCAGAAGCAACAGCACTCAGATGGAATAGTATAATACTCTACTGGCTTGGTGTAAGTAGCAGTCATCATAATCCGAATGGACTTTGAGCCGATGTAAGTATCAAGCATAGCGTTAGAGAGTTCTGTGCTCCCACCCTCATGAATCTCATCCAGAAGCACGAGATCCCACTCAAGTCCAATGAGAGCATCACGCTCATCCATCTTGAAGAACTGAATGGAAGCAACGGCAACCATATCCTCACCCTTCTTATTTGAAAGGGCAATCTCAGCAGAGGATGATGAGTTTAGATCCTTCACCATATATGCCGAGAACTCTCTATGGTCTTTAAAGACCTTATTCCACTGACTGCGAGTTTCACCAGGGCGGGTTGTGATAACAAGAATCCTCTTAAAGTGCTTGGCAATAAATGCGCCCATATACGTCTTTCCAGAACGTGGGAGAGCCCCAATAAGAATGGTCTTCACACCAGAGCCAATAAGACGCATTGCCTTTGAGCAAATGAGTTTCTGATGGAGGCGAGTTCTGAGAGCGGGCTTCTCATCTGATAGGAGATAACCGAGGATAGATTTAATATCCTTTGAACTACAACCCCCTATGCGTTCACGGAGGACAGCACACATCCGATTCAAGTCCTCCATATCCAGCGGGTTCAGATTATCTTTTGAAACCCTGTTACTTGCCTTTGCCCTTTCAGCCAGGCGAAGAACCTCAGACTTGTTGTCTACAAGGACATAGGGGACAACAGACGCACGGAGCACTGACTTGCCAGATTCTGTATAGCCTCCGCTCTCAGTAAATTCTGTAAGCATTGCGCCAATCTCAAGATCGGCAATAGACTTCACCCGGATCATGCCAATCTTAGAGGAGCACACAGCAATCATAGATCCGTCTCGCCACACAAGATCCATCTTGCCAGAAGCACCTACATTGATTCGCCCATTACTGAGAATATCAAGACGTTCTGAAATGCCCGTGATGGCTTCCAAGCGACGTGTAGGGGTGTCCGTTTTATAGGGGATAACCGAGAGGGAAGGATCCATTGGATGAATCCCAAAGAGGAGAAGAATTCTCAAAAGGGCCTCTCCTGTGTGCCCCTTGTTCATTGGGTCAAGCCCATGAAGAATTACAGATGCGGTGGCACCCTCCATCATGCGCGAAACCAAGTCACGTAAATATACTGCTGTCATTTTAGTAGTGTAACTATGGATAGTAACAGGAGCATGCATATTCTATTTACGCAAAATGGACTTCAATTTTTTTTGGTATAAATGTGAATCTACACTTCTAACAATATCTCTGCCAGGGCACCTCCCATTCCAACACCTGTTCTGTAATTTCACCTGTTTTTGTTATTTCCCCGATCCAGATTCCCGATAGGGCCATCATGTCTACAGTAAATTCATGCTTGATCCAACATGTAGGATACTTTTTTAGAAGAGCCCTACCGTTAAGAATATAATTACGCCCCCTCTTTCCGAGGGGGCGTAATTATATTCTTAACACTAACCCTAATATAAAATTAAGCCCCCACCCATAATGGGTGGGGGCTTAATTTTATATTAGGAGGTACGTGTACCCCCTGCTATACATTTAAGCCCCCATCCATACTGGGTGGGGGCTTAAATGTATAGTAGAGTTAGTGTTAAGATTCTTAATGGTAGGTTTTATGAATAGCATCTGCCACATCTTTACACTTCTTGCGTTCACATGAAAACAATTTACTACCCGACTTCCAGTGTTGTTGTTTCTTATTAATCTCTTGTTGACATCTATTCCAGTCGGAATCAAAGCCTTTTGCTAATCCTTTACATTTTTCCTTTACGGTTTTATTGAATCGCTTCTGAGCTTTTACAGCAATTGCCTGTTCAGCAGAACACTTTTGTTTAATACAGGCTTTCTTTTCTTTTAGAAGGGCTTTCCGTTTCTGTGTCTGTTTTTTAAAACGTTCGGCTGCTTTTTTCTGACACGGACACTTTCTAAAAATAGATTTAGTTACCGAGGGAAATTCGTTTCCTAATTCAAATACCAGATGCCAGCTCCCATCCTTATTCTTTGATATCTTAGTCAGTTTGCCTAAGTAATCAGATCCTACATCGGGAGACCAGATTGTCTTGTAGCAGGTTCCAAGCTTGAGCGTGGAACCATCCAGGGGTTTTCTCTGCCGAGATGTCTTGTTCCCCATTCCTATATACCCTACAGAGTAAATTTGAATCTAAACACCACACACTATCCGTTATACAATGGACAACATCCAAGACATCCAAGGCATTCCTGTGGACATCGCCCTTCAACAGCAGCCCAACGTAGACCCCCTTCCACACAGCCACATCTATTCCGATGTCAAGGAGATCACAGAGAACGATGTTCTGGAGTTCACCTTTCCTGAAATGAGCCGCCAGAATCCCCTGATCACCTGGACGCACGTCAAGATGACCTGGCCCGTTCAAGAACAGCTCCAGGCCTCCTATTCCCTCGTAGTTCTCACGCCCACCGATCTGATCTACCTGACCCAATACAGACCGGTTCGTAGGGGCCAGTGGCTGCCCCTTGAAACCCCCATTCCCGCCTATTCCTTGGAAGAGTCCCAGATCATCGCCATCCTCAACATTGATGAGAACTATGATCCCCAACAGTCCACGTATATCTCCTTCAAACTGGCCGGCTTTGATCATCTGACCGAGTATGGCCAATCCATTCCCTTTCCGTGCGGATGGACTCTCGTAGACATGGGACTTAAAGGCCGGTTCGTCCCTCAATAACTTGCCTCAGAACCTCCATATACTTGGGCACCAAGACAGACCAGTCCCAGAGGGCCTCTGCCTCGGCTCTTATGCGGGCCTTCAGAGGCTCAGCAATCTTCATTATTTTTTGACAGGCCTCCCGCAAATACTCCTGATCTCCTATCTTGGACTCGGGAATCACCGTGACCCAGGACCATTCCTTTGGAATCTCAGAGGCAACGGCCTCCGATATGACTACGCCTAAGCCGGCCGCCAAGGACTCCTTGATGCCCAGAGGTGTTCCATTCTCTCCGTCGCTTAACAGAATCCCTCCCGAGTATTCGGTTAACTTGTGGTATTTATCGTCTGACCATTCCCCCACAAACTGTTCTTGAGAGGGGAGGGCAGTAAAATCGTTGATCTTCCCAGCACACTTGATAAAGTCCAGGCCTTTGAAGAGATGCTGGCGTTTTCGTGGAATAATCTGGGCCATACAGATCATAGATCCAGGATGTGAAATAGGCGCAAGAAGAAACTTGGAGGTGTCCATGCCGTTCACACAAACCGATATAGACTCACGAGGAACTCCATAGGACACAAAGGCATCCCGATCCTTCTGACTCACAGCAACTACATGGGTTCCAAATGTATGAACCGCTTTCAACAGCGGTGCCATTACATACTTACCATAGTCATATCCTGACACAGGATCACGCCATTGACTTTGATCATGAATATACGGATAGTGGCTTGTTATAACAACAGGAAGGGTCTTGGGCAGTAGATGGAGAATATTGACGAGAATATCATTGTGTAAATGGACAATGTCATATTTCGTATTATGGATATGGTCCAGTATATGGTCCACTTGATCAATGTGGAGATTCAGGATATTCACCGAGCAACCCAGCTTCTTCAGATACACAGAATAGTCCCAGATGAGGGATTCCACGGCCCCCCAGCCTTTCGGAGGAATGGGCATATTACCATGAGCGACTAATAGGATGCGGGGCATTGCGACTGCTTACTTACCGAGCACTGGGTTTAGGCAGTCTAAAAAGAAATAGGCCCGTTCAATAAGGAGATGTCCACCCGACCCATTGGGGACATCACAACCGTTCTGGACCTGGCCTCCAGGAACGCCCAGGATGACTATTTTTTCCCCATTACATCACAGAACTCCTGGTTCCACAGGGATCCTGGTTACACAACCTATCCTGCCACCATGGCCAGTCAAGAGTTCGTCCACAAGGGCACGGCAGCCTGGGGCGGCCGCCTAACCTTTGAACTGGGGGCGCTCCAGGCAGGCGATCTTCTTCAGGCCATCTCTGTCCAGATCCGATTGAGCCACTGGTATCCTCCCAATGTCGTATCGGGCCTCCAAACGGGTGCCTATCTCGTGGATCCCTCGTCTGTTCCCTGGACCTATATCAATTGCCTGGGCACGTCCATCATAGACTATGCTGAGTTTGAGGTGGGCGACCAGACCTTGGAGCGCATAGATGGGGAGTTTATCCGAGCCTATTCCACGCTCATTCCTGATTCCAACATGATCTTTGGAATCGCCGCCGATGGCTATGGAATTACGAGTCCTACGCATGTAACCACCAATACGGGCTCTATGAATCCGAACAGGCCCTTTCCGACCCAGGACGGTGTGTATTTCTGCCTGCTTCCCTTTTCGTTTATGAGAACGCGCTTCAAGGGCATGTTCCCCCTTGTGGCCTGCGCGGAGGGCTCTGTGCGCATCCATGTTCAACTCCGACCCTTTACGGACTGTGTGCGATCTGTCCAGGGCTACCGACAATCCTGTGTGGACTCTCCCCTGGGTCTCACAACCACTATTCTGCCTACCACACGAACCGACCCTTCTTTTAACATTGTCAATGCGGTCTATACACCTCCCTTCCTGGATTTCCGTATTCTGACCTATACGGCCCTTGTCTCGGAGGCCGTGCGCACCGCCTATATCCACAAGCCCTTTGAACAGATGGTTAAGATCATGACGCGCTACCACTTTGATGAACCCTATAAGTTCCTGGCCAGTAAGACCAATTCTAATGCGGACATTATAGAAGTTTCATTACCATTGGAACTCAATCATCCGTGCCAGGAGATCTTCTGGATCTTTCGGCGGAAAGCGGTGACCCTGAACAATGAATGGGCCAATTTTACGCCGCTCGTAGAGACCCAACGCAACCTTGTCAGTGTCCCTAAAGAGTGGCTGGTCTATGCCACCTTACGCGTAAATGGTTCGGTTGTGGAGCAGGCCCCAGGGGACTGGTGGCGCCAAGCGGCAGCCTCTGCTCACAAGGGCGGATGGAATGCCTGGGCCTCGTATGTCTATGGCTTAACCTTTGCCTTATCCCCCGATGCCCATCAGCCCTCGGGTTCTATCAATATGAGCCGCTCCTCCTCTATCCGTTTGGACTTAAAGGTCAATGTGCCTCAGGCAGTTCCTGTGCCCCCAGGATTTGATGCGGATGTGGGCCAGGGCTGGGAGGTCTTCGTGTATGCCATTCACATGAACTGGTTACGTTTTGAGAATGGAATATGCCAGAAGTTATTTGAGGATTAAAATGGCTTTGCCATTTTAATCCAAAGTTAGTGTGTGCTTTTTAAAAAGCACACACTAACTGAGGATTAATTTATGCTAAAGCATAAGTAGAGAATGCCCAAGACGATCTATGATGAAGTCTCCACGGTGACCACGTATGTGAAACGGAACGGAAAGGGAAAAGGACTGACCAAGACCCAGCGTGTCCACTTTAAGAACGGAAAGGGATACAAGGAGGTCTCTTACAATGAGTCAGGGAAAACCCGGCGCTCCCGAAAGGTATTAACAAAAAGCGAAATGAAGTGTTTACGGCAATGTAAGTTCAAGCCTTTCCTGTTCCGCGAGTGTAATGAAGAATGTCTTTCCCAATAATGAGGGACAGCAGCGGAACGCTGATATAGCACCAGATAGAGGCAAATTCTCGCATGTCTCCCCACCATGCTGTAAGTCCAGCTCCAAGAGCGGCCCCTGCCATAAGAAATAGGGCGGATGTAAAGTGCGTAGCCGAGATCAGACCCGGGACAAACCAGACAAGCATATACATCAAGAAGGTGGCATTCAATTCTCCAAGATCGGCGCTCGTCCATTGCCAATACAGATGGGAGGTCCCTTTATAAGTGCACACCTTGTTTCCATAGATCCAACTATTCTTTTTAGGATCTGTTCCAGAACTTCCATACAACAATCGGCCGAGGAGAATAAACACGATCCAGGCGGCAGCCAGGGCCATGCCCACTTTAAAGAGGCCCCCTTCAGAGGGAAGGGAATTAGAATAGAAGTAGAAGTTCCACAGGAGAGGCTGAACAATAACAAGGAAGAAGGCCACTTCCGTTAGCAACTGGTTCAACGTGTTCTCACAGTCATTGAGCAATGAATACTGAACCGTCTGTAAAAGCTCCATTAGAACATAGAAGAAGATGACATAGGAGAGATACTTACGCTTCGTGTCATTCTGTAAATATAAAATACATCCAATTCCTAACAGGGCAAACCCGAAGGACATTTCGGGCGAGTAGCACATACTACTAAGTTCAAGGAAATTCAAACTCCTTCTCTTGGAGCCTCTGAATACTAAAAGGGATGTCTATGAGAAAGGATCCAACAAACTGGGGAATAATGAACTGAAGTTGGAGGGTTAGATTGGTGAAAAAACTGATAATGTATAGAATCTGCATAATGAGGGGCTCCGCAATAATCACGACATAGGTCCATCGTTTACTAAAGGGCACTTTGGGAATAGCGCGATTCCAGATATAGGAATGAAGATTATTGGTCATTGCGTAGCTATAATAGGTAGACATCAGGGAGGACAAAAAACTCGCAAGATACATGAGGCCCACCTTGGGCCATGTATCTAACGTAATTCCCAAGAACTGGGTGGTGTTCTCATCCGTGGTGCCCGGTCCAAAATGGAGAAACTGATTGGAGAATCCGCCCTCTACATCAATAAACACAATGTAGGCTGTGAAAAATATGGCAGAGACGCCCAGAATGGCTTTGGGATTGCCGAGGATGTCCCCGAGCCGTTTGGACCAGTGTTTTGGGATTGCCACCGCTTCTGGTTCCAGAAGGGGCGCCACGTCTATTGCCACGAGTTCTACTGTGGACTCTTCCATCTTATAGTAATAATAGCAAGCCTGGTTTAGATTCTTATTACCTTATAGGGAATGTGGGCATTTATCTGGCTCGGACTGCTATCATTCACAGTTCTATCCGTTTTAGTGTATAATCATTTGAATAAACAGGCCGATGGATTTGAGGTTATAAATCAAGAAAGGCCCAATACGGATGTATCTACAACCGATCTAAACGCAAATAGAGGGGATCCGACCTGTGCTATAGGCAAGATAAGCACACAACCGGGGAAAATCTGCACAGGATTACTGTCAAAACGGGAGATAAATTCCATGTGTTCCGAGGGAACTACGAGCCCCATTACAGGAGAGGCCTGCACGGGACCGGCATCAACCCTATCCTATGCGACTGCCACAGACTCTACTGTTAGCCAGAACACAGCAAGTAGTGGTCGTTCACAGAAACCGACAAACTACACGGTAGAGATCGCAAAATCCACTAAAATCAGTCAACCTCCCTTTCCACCTTGCGTGGGTTACGTGGATGAAGTCGTCTATGCGCCGACCGACACGAACGCCGATATAGCCAGTATTAAATCCGAGCTGGCCCTTTTACGTAAAAATATGCCCAATTACATCACGGATGGTGTCAATCAACAGACGGGAATTATAGTGAAGGGTATGCTACGGCAACAGGGATTTCCCCTCACGGATGATAAATACGGACAAAATGATAGCCCATTAAATTGTAATTAGTGCTATTCATCGTGTTTCGGTGCCAAATAGAATCCCACAGAGCCCTTGGCCTCCATGTCATAGGAGACATACAGGGGAGATCCCGCCACCAGATACAGGGACACCTGATCGGAAATAGACTGGGCCTTCGTAAAGGCGGCCAAATACTTCAGGGCAAACATCATGGATACGGGGGCCCCACACTCAATCTCCGTCCACTGACTGGGTTTTGCGGATGTCTTGTCCTGCTTTTCCGTGATCGTTGTAATACCCGCGTCGCCCCGAATCGTCGCAACCAAGACATCCTCCTTGACGCTCAGAGTGACCGTTTCACCAAAGGTGGCGCCGTCCCGGATAAAGCGACTGAACTCGGCCGACGGCATCTTAATGGAACAACTGTATTCCGTCTCTGGAATGGAGAGGTGTTGGCTATCAATATTCATCAGATTCATGGCGAACTCGTGCTTCCGACTTCCTGACCTGCTCTCAAAGGTGATGTTCAGGGAAGACTCGTCCTGACTTAGCGACAGGACTACCGAGTCCTCAGCCTCGGCACACTTGATAATCTTGGTCAGATTAATAACATTAATTCCCAGTGTCACCTGTGTATCGCACGTATACAAGGAACAGGCGTCTGCTAAGATCGTGAAATTGATCAGGGCCACATGGGCCGCATCCATGGACTGGAGTTCAATGCCGTCTTCCGTGCACAGCAAATTCACATCTTGGACGAGATCTTTGATCGCATCCAAGATACGCTTCAGGAGAGTAGCATTCGCAAAACGGGCTTCAAACATCTGATTACTTACAGAATACAGACGTGTATAATCAAATTTATGAGACACTGTGAGATTCAGAAAGAACGGGCAGTTTGCGTCGCTCTGAGGATACACCGGATGGTTTCCTTTGCAACACGCTTAACCGACGAGTATGCTTATTTGCGACACGTTGTGCCCTCTCCTTTGCGACTGTATTATTCCGAACACGGGCTTTTTTAGGAACGTGAGTCTTTGGATAGACCGCCTGATATACAGTTTCTGTAGGCTTTATTTTGTGCAACTCACCCATTACAGCAAGAGGCTGCCGCACATATTGTGCTTCAACCAGTTCTGTTCCAACAGGTTTTAGCGGATGGCGTTTTAAATAACGAGATAGCGCCGATTTGGATCGTGTCCTGTGCTTTGCCCGTTCAGCATTTGTCTTTTTAGAGCCTTTGAGTGCTCGCGCATAGGACCGTTTTGCTGCCTCCATCTCTACTTAGTCTTGCGCTTTTTCCGCGTCACCGTGGTCCAAGAAGGATCGTCCAGGTCCTCAATAAGATCATCGGACCAGGGCCCCGTTGGCTTTGGCTTGGGCATAATCATTGCTGATTCCTTAATCGGCATAGTCACAGCCTCTTCCTCCTGAAACTCAGAGAACTGAAACGCCTTGCGTTCAGGTTTGGGCACTCCTTTCTTAGCAGGATCTTGGACCTTTTGCTGCGGCTTCTGTTGCTGCATCCTAATGGTAGGTAATAAATAACCTTTAGATTAGATTCCTAATACTATTTTAGAGGGGTATGAAATATACCCAGATGCTATATTGTAGCACAGGTATACTCATTATTCTTATACTTATTCTATGTGTATCTTGCTATTCCAGAACAGAAGGATTTAGTAGTCAGCCTTCTATTCCAGCAATCATATGGACCTATTGGAATAGTGATACGATCCCGGATGTAGTTCAACGCTGTATAGATAGTTGGGCCTATCACAATCCATCCTATGAAATCAATGTAGTCACCCCTGCTAACTTACATGATTATATTGATGTAAACATAACGGATCTACCGTTTAATGATAGCCCCGCACGAGAATCGGACATTGTGCGGCTCCTTCTTCTGGAACAGTATGGGGGGGTCTGGTCGGACGCCTCTATTCTGGCCACAGCACCCTATCCGTTTTCATTGGACTCGGGCGCTGAATTTATAGGATACTATCTAAATGGATTTACTACAAGGCCCGAGTTTCCAGTTCTGGAAAGTTGGTTTTTTGCCACTGTTCCGCATGGACAATTTATCAAGGGATGGAAACGGGCCTTCTTTAGCTTAGATACTTTTGTGACTGTCAAAGATGCGGTAGAGTATATGAAATACTTGGGTATAGATCTACAGAACATAAGTAATATTGAATACCTCTTTATTCATGTGGCGGCTCAATATGTCATGCAGACAGATCCGAGTGTTCTGAGAACCATGCGGTTCATGAAGGCAGAGGACGGACCCTATCGGTATTTATCTCAAAACGACTGGGATAGCCGCAAGGCCTTGGAGAACTTATGTAAAGGGGATAGCAGAACGGGCCTCATCAAGTTCCGAGGACATGAACGGAAGATTTTACAGGAGGAGAAGGATCTCCAGGAGTGCGTGTTGAAGGTATAACGGGTTTTGGCTTTATGGAACAGGGTGTCTTGCGATTCCGATGGGCTTCCATGTGGCTTTTCCGACCACAGAAGAACTCGGACATAGGATCTAAATAGTTTCTACTGTAGGAGTATAGAAATGCCCCTTCAGATATTTATCAAGACGCTCACGGGAAAAACCATCACATTGGACGTAGAGCCCTCGGACTCCATTGAGGCGGTAAAGCAGAAGATTCAGGACAAGGAGGGCATTCCTCCTGATCAGCAGCGTCTCATTTTCGCTGGCAAGCAGCTGGAGGATGCGCGGACTCTCAGCGACTATAACATTCAGAAGGAGGCTACACTTCACCTGGTCCTTCGGCTTCGCGGATAGGGGGCATCTTCCATCCCAGCAGACCTTCGCTGACAATACGTCCATTTCGGATCGGGAGTTTCCGTTTCCCCGGATCCGTGATATACACATAGTTCTTACTCACATTCTCCACCACGGCCACGTGATTCGTCCAGATCAGCAGAGATCCTGGCACGGGCCGTTTGCTCGTGGCCAAATTCATATGCGTATCCCAGAATACAAGCCGTTCTGTCATGAATTCTTTCAAGATGCGGCAAGTAAAGAGATCACTGATTAAGTCCAGCGAGGGAACTAACAGGGCATAGTGGAGCAGATAATACCGCTGTGCGTAGTCAAGGGGGTCCATGGGTCTATGTGTCTATTTGTAAGTATTTTGTAAATACTTACAAAAAAACGGTCCCTGCGAAGATCGTGCGCGATCTTCGCAGGGAGATATTCTTGTAAATAGTTACAACTATTTACAAGAACGGTCCCAGGCGGTTTTGATCCGCCTACCTCGCGGTTAACAGCCACGCGCTCTTCCTATTGAGCTATGGGACCTGTTGTGTGGCGCCACACTGGAGCCGTAGAGAAGAAGGGCCCGTGCGAAACGCGGAGAAAAAATTGAAGATCCAGGGAGGACTTAAAGGGGATAGCAGGCCATAAATTTGACCTATACGAAACCCTTTTGATTCAGTAGAATGTCGGACCCTACCCCTGTTAAGAAACGGGTTACGAAGCGGAAAGGGCAAGAGCAAGAGGCAGCTGCTGTGACTGCTGTAGTTCCTGAGGCTCCTGAGGTTCCTGAGACAGAGGCTCCCGTGTCTCCTGAGGTTCCTCCTCCTGCTAAGAAGCGGATTGTGAAGCGAAAGGCAAAGACAGAAGAGACACCTGATACTCCTGTTGAATCAGTTCCTGAAAAAAAGACAAAGACAAAGGCCAAGAATGAGGTTATAGAGGCTCCCAGTTGTCCCATCTGTGCGGAACCCTATACGGCGGTTCTCAGAGCCGAGACAGAGTGTGGTCAGTGCCATAAGAAGGCCTGTATCAAGTGTGTAGAGACCTATATGTGTTCCTCCATTGATGATCCGCACTGTATGCACTGCCGAACGACCTGGACAAGGACCTTCTTGAATACTATCTGTTCCAACACATTCCTGAACAAGACCTATTATCTCCATCGCCAGACAGTTCTGGTGAATCGCGAAAAGAGCTTCTTGCCGGCCTATCAGACCGTGGCAGAGCGGGAACTCAAGGCCCGTGACATGGGTAAGGAGGACGGGGAGCTCATGAAAACGTATAGGATGGTTGAATCGGAGATGAATAAGAAGCTCCTGGCCATCCAGGAGCAACGAAATGCCCTGTATCGCCGCATCCAGAATGTGCGCGCCGGCCGTGATGAGCGTGCTGATTCGGGTCCCGTAGCCAGGGCCACCGCCTCCAAGTTCATTCGGCGATGCACCGTGGCCGAATGTAATGGGTTCCTGTCCAGCGCCTGGAAGTGCGGTCTGTGCCACACCTGGGCCTGTCCCGAGTGCTTTGAGATCAAAGGAATGGATAGGGACACTCCCCATACCTGCACCCCTGAGGCGCTCGCCACAGCCGCTCTCATTCGGAAGGATACGAAACCGTGCCCCACCTGCGGTGAAATGATCTCCAAGATTGACGGATGTGACCAAATGTTCTGCACCAGCTGCCACAAGCCCTTTTCGTGGACATCAGGTCAATCCATTACGCGCGGGCCCATTCACAATCCCCACTACTTTCAGTGGCTCGCCAAGGGCGGTCAGACGGCCCCGACCAATCCGGGCTTTGTGCCCTGCGGGGGCCTTCCCCAGGCCTATCATGTCCAGACCAGCCTTCGGAACGCCTTTAAGGAGGATCGGAAGCAGATTCTGGAGATCCTGCGTATCTGTAGCCACGTGATGGACGTGGAACGCCATCGCTACGAGCGGCATTTGGACCCCGTGAATAACGAGCTTGTGGGAGTTCAGTTCCTCCTTAAGGAACGGTCGGAGGAAGACTGGAAGAAACATCTGGGACGGGCCGAGAAGGAGCGCCAAAAGTCCAATGAGATCCGGGATATCCTGGATGCGTTCAATGGTGCGGCCATTGACCTCTTTCGCCGCATAGATGTAGGAAAGGTCTATACACTGGAGGAGGCCGTCCATCTGATCACAACCCTTCGCATAGAGATGGAAGAGCTGCGGCGATTCTCCTTTGATGCCATGAGCGAGGTGGGCAAGTTCTTCAACTGCTCGGTGCCCTGGATTAATGAAAAGTGGGAAGTGGTCCATGGCACGGAGCGAACACGCAAACTCAAGGTGGAACAGCAAGCCGCAAGAGAACGAGAAGCAGCAGCAGTCGTAGCAGCAAGAGCGGCCTATGCAGCAGGAGCGGCCGCTAACCCCGTGCTCCGTTAAAATCCCATCTTACAGCAGGGATGAACTATGATTTTATTATTGTAGGCGGCGGTGCCTCTGGCCTCTACACAGGCGTGGAACTCTTGAAACGGGATCCACAGCTCAAGATTGTCATTCTGGAACAATACGACTATCTGGGTGGTCGTGTCCTGACCCACCGATCCACTATTCGTGGTATCAAATATCAATGGGAGGATGGCGCGGGCCGCGTGTCCGAGAAGCACCCCCTTGTTCTCGGCCTGATCAAACGCTACAATCTTCACACACATCCGATTGGAAACGGCCAGACCAATTGGTATGACGCATCCAATCCTTTTTTGAGTCTGATTCCGAGTTATATGGCCCCTTTGATGGCTCTCCCCAAGTCTATTCGTGAACAGAGCACAGTCGGGGAACTCCTCCTGAAAGTCCATGGCCCAAAAGTCAAAGAGTTCATGGATCTGTTCCCCTATTGGGCCGAGATGCACGAGTTGAGGGCGGACCTGTCCCTTGAGAGTTTCATGACGGAGTTTGGAGGTAAAGAGGAGTTCTTTGTCATTGCCGAGGGATTCCAGGCCATCACGGACGGCCTGGCAAAAGAGTTTAAAAATCTGGGAGGGATTGTCCAGTTCAAGTCTACGGTCCAAGATGTTGAGGAGACCCCTAAGGGCGTAACCGTTCTCCTGAAACATGGACAACTCCATGGATCCAAGGTCATTCTTGCTCTCCCCTCCGAGGCTCTCAAAAAGATCCCTGCAGTTAGCGCCAGGATCCCCGCTCTTCCCCATCTTGTTGCGAGTCCTTTGGTCCGATGCTATGCCGTTTTCCCTGTTCACAAGGGAACCTCTTGGTTCTCCGATATACCCTCCACAGTGGTCAAGAATCCTCTTCGGTATATCATTCCTGTGAATTCAGCCAAAGGAATCATAATGATTTCGTATACGGACGGCGAGGACGCCAGACACTGGATGAATCTCCAGAAGGCCAAGGGAACGGGCGAAGTCAAACGGCAGATCATGAGCCTCGTGCGCCAGACATTTCCCAACAAGTCAATTCCCAATCCAACCCAGTTCAAGATGTATCCGTGGTCGGATGGATGCACCTATTGGGCCCCGGGCACCTATGACGTAGAGGCTACGGTGGTCAAGAGCCGTAAAATCAGCAGCCGTATCTTTGCCTGCGGAGAGAGCCTGAATCACTGCCAGACATGGGTAGAGGCAGCTCTGGAATCCGCAAATGCGATGATGAAACTAATACCCGAAATGAAGTAGAGCATGGCCTTTGACCATCACACCGTCCTGGCCATCTTCCACATCCTATTCGTCGCTCCCCTGTTCTTCGTGATCGCTTTTTTCCGGTCTGATATGCCTATCTGGGCCTTTTGGTCCCTATTTGTATTGGGCCTGTTTGTGCTCGTCTATCACGGATACCGCTTCTTTGTCCGACTGGCAGCCCATTCCACAAGCGCCTGGATTAACGCAGTCCATGTATTGATTGTGGCTCCCCTTTTGATCTATATCGGCCTGGAACAAAAACAGACAGCCCGCGCGGCCTATGAGATCGCCATTATGGTTGGATTTGCCACCCTGGGCTATCATCTGTATTCACTGATTCATATGATAAATGTTATTCGCACTTAGGTTAGCTCGCTTAAGCAAGCTGAGCTAATACAGCATGGCGCGCATCAGCCTCTCCGAGGCTAACGCACCCCATACTATGGTATCTCAGCTCGCTTATGCGAGCTGAGCTAATACAGCATGGCGCGCATCAGCCTCTCCGAGGCTAACGCACCCCATACTATGGTAATAGAATGACCCCAGGCTCCCAAAGGTATCCGAACAGGTCTTACAGGTAATCGTATTTTCCACACGCTCCAAGAGTTCCCCGACCTCTTGGACCATGTGAACCCGCATATAGTGTGTCCGACAATTACCCTTTCCGGAACTGCTAAAGACACAGCCCTCATGCGGACAGTCAAATCGCTCGGCATCCAAGGCCGGATGCCCCCCCTTGCCACTAAAGTTCTCCAAGTGCTTCTCCAGCGTCTGCTTCTGGAGAAAGATCTTGTCACAGTGCTTACACTTGTTCTGCCGTGTCGCATCATGCCGATTCAGGTGCATACACAGAGTGCTGGACTTAGCCGTCGTGAAATCACACTCAGGACACGTATACAGCCCGGCCTCATTCTTGGTGTATTTCCTTTTTCCTGGCATTTTAAATGGATAAGAGTCTCTGGGTTACCTACTTCGCAGGACTTTAGACTCTTCAATTTTTTTTAGATCCCCTCTGTGTGAGTATTTTCGCGGCCTTTACTAGACATGACAGAGCCAAAGACGGTTGGTAGCAAGGCGGAGGTATTTCATGGCACGGCCAAGCACACGTCCGGTGGCTTGAAGAAGAAGGATTTGATGAAGACCAAGGCGGGTCGCATTGTCAGTCGCAGGAAGCATGCGCTCGGGAAGTCCGCGATTAAGCGTTTGTTTAAGGCGGGCTACAAGCCCAAGAAGGGCACGTTCCGCCTGATGGGGAAGAGTGGAAGCATGACCCGGCGCCGGCGTGGAGGCTACGATCCCAGTAGCACGAATGCGCTTACGAACATTGTTCAGGCGGCCTCTACTGGCTCTCCTGCTGGCGGCCCTATGCTTCCTAAGTAAACTGATGGGAGAGCATCTGAAAGAGATCCGACAACTCTTTTCGTGAAAGGGAATCTTCCTCTACGGTCTCCGGATCATACCAATACAACGCCCCTCGGATCCCTCCAGTCGGCGTCTCTCCTACGGCAGTCCATGCTAATCCTGCCTTGGCTACGCGGAGTTCCTGGAGAATATCACGTAACTCTTTTTGCTGAAAGGTCTTCTTAAAGGTGTTCTGAAGCGCTTTCAGAACCGTATCCGTATAGGTGTTTGTTATATCATCTATAGGGGCAAAAAAAATTGTATCATAGGGCGCCACTGCTCTCAAAGGCGTGGTGACAATATGGAGGAATGTGATATGGGCTGTGAGTTTTGACCAGACCGCGTCCGGAACAGGAATGTCTTCGGCGACCACGAGAACATCCTTAGGCGCATGGAGAATATACGTCAGAGCCAGGGACCAGTCTATGCCCTCCTTCATCTGGAAGACGGCATCATAGGTGAACGGAAGCACTTTATTAAACGAAAAGGGTGTGTTGGTCAGCAGAACCTTGCGTTTAAACGGGCTCCTCAGAAGCTGAATATGTTCTTGAAGCGGAGGAAGCCTCCCTTTCGCAAAAGGGCCTTGAAGCAGAATCTTGGTGCCGTGAAGATTGGTCTGAAAGGCGTCCAGGTGGACTGTGTCGGACATTTCTATAAATGTCAGATACAGCACATTTAAGCTATGATTTAAAGTAGAGCATGATTCCCTCGCTGAAACAAATGATTATCGCAGGCATCCTATTCGTCTTAGTGGATCTGCCCTGGCTCTTGACCGTGGGCCGTTATGCCCTCAAAATGACTGAGCGCATCCAAGGGTCCCCTGTGGTCATGCGATTCGGCCCTGCTGTAATTGTCTATATCGCTCTGGCCTATCTTGTCTATCAGGTCACAACGGTTCAGGATGCGGCTCTGCTGGGCGCAGCCACCTACGCGGTCTATGATTTTACAAGCATGTCTGTTCTTAAAAAATATGAGTTAGGGGTGGCGGCCGCCGATACGCTGTGGGGCGGCGCTCTATTTGCGATCGTCTTCACCCTTCTCAAGCGATTTGGCGTGTTCTAACCAGTGCTCAATAATACAACCATCATCCTCGGCATCCAGTTCCAGACGCCAGGCCTGATGACGTAACCACACGTCGGTTCCCCACTTCCGATTTCCATGATCCGCCCACTCCTTGGCTTCCTCATAGGTCGTATAGTCACCATGTCCCTCCATTCCAGTCTCCACACACCTCCACGCAACACGATAGAGTCCCGACATTCTATCCTATCCGTGCCCCTCTCACTTCTTCAAATTTTTCTTGGCGGCCTTCTTGGCCTCCAGCCCCGCCTTATACAGAGTCGCCGCATCCGCTTCTGTCAGTGCATCCACGTTGATATCCTTCGGCAACGACGCAAAGACCCGGGTCTTGAGCGTTGTCTTATAGATATAGGGGCCATAGGGACCCGTCCGAATCTCATACTCCTTGAAGGTCCGTAACAGACCCGAAGGAGCCGCCGCTTTTCCCTCCAACTTCTCCTGTATTGAGGCCCAAGTGTCCTGGGGACTTAAAGAGAGTGCGATCGCCCCAACCTTGACATAGGGCCCGAACTTCCCTGTTCGTTTGATCACCGGTTCGCCCTTCCAGTCCCCCATGACCTCCCCCTCCGCTTTGATCGCCGCTGAGGACTTAAAGGATTGGGCCAGCTCCTCCGTCATGGATTCAAAGAGAACGCCGGCCGGCCACCCATGAAAGACGGTGGTCTCCTTGGTGGCTCCCTCAGTCAACAGGAGAGGCCCCTTCTTGGACATGACCGCTTTTAGTCCATTTGAGAATACCTTGAGCTTGGGATTTGCGCCTTCCTTGCTGGGTGCTTTGATCATGGTGGTGTATTTCTCCTTGTAAGAGGCCCAGGTGTCCCTCAGAACTTGCTTCCAGGCCTCTTGGCCCTTCTCCACAAGATCCAGGCGGTTCTCCATTTGACTGGTGAATTTATAGTCAAATAAGTGGCCGAAGTGGGTTTCCAAGAATGCAAGGCATTGGAGCCCCAGATCCGTGGGCACGAGCTTCTGCTTCTCGGCCCCCAGAACCTTTTTGCTCACCTTCACATCCAATGGCTTCTCCGGATCCGCCAAGGTATAGACCTTCAGGTCCACAGACTGGCCGGGCAAGTTCTTGAGTTCGGCGTAGCCCCGGTCCTGAACGGCAGCCAGGAGAGACGAAAAGGTGCTGGGGCGCCCGATTCCGTGCTTTTCCAGAGCCCGGACGAGTGTCGCCTCGGTATATCGGGGCTCTGCCTTGGTTTCGTGGGGCTGCGCCACGAGTTGGATCCATGATACAACTGTGCCGGTCTTCAGGGCAAGAGCTCGGGTCCAGGCGGCAGCCGATGCCTCAGCCTCATCCGCTGCCACATCGTCTTCTTCCAGATCTGCAATCCGCCCCACAATCTGGTAGCCGGGAAAGGTCGTCCGCTTCCATGTCCCGGACCAGGGCAACCTATCCTCTGGCAACTCCTTCTCGCAATGAAAGACCACTTTCAAGTTCTCTCCCTGGGCCTTGGCCATGACGGACTGGAGAGCCCGTTGCCGAATGAGACCATACAGTTTGGTTCCGAGACCGTCCGCATCAATAGTCTCTACCTCCATGTGAGTGGGCCGAATGGCCTCATGGGCCTCCTGGGCCTTGACTTCATCTTTAGCCACACCCTTTCCGTCACCTTTCTTTGGTTCTTTCTTCGTTTCAGGCCCCAAATACGTGGGCCCCCACTTGGCCTCCACGACGGCTCGTGCCTCCATCACGGCCTCCTCAGACAGCGTGGCCTTGTCCGTGCGCATATAGGTGATGTGCCCCGCCTCATACAACTTCTGAGCAACCCCCATCGTCGCCTTAGGACTTAAAGAGAAGAGCGCCGAGGCCTGCTGCTGGAGCGTGGAGGTCATCAGAGGATCGGGGGGCGCCGAGGACCAGGGCCTCACGACATTCGTCTGAACCACAGCCTTCCTGTCCGTCCTCCGCAAGTCCAAGTAGGTCATGGCCGAGTCCTCATCCTCCAGCTCATCCTCCAGAGTCGCTGGAAAGGATCCCTTTCCATCGCTCCAAGTCCCCGTGATCCTCCACGAGCTGGAGGACTTAAAGGATTTAATGGCCCGTTCCTTTTCTACGAGGAGTTTGAGCGCGGGTGTTTGACAGCGACCGGCCGACAAGCCGCGGGCCACCTGGGTCCACAGAATGGGACTCAGGGTGAATCCGATGAGCATATCCAACATAGCCCGGGCCTGCTGGGCCCAAATCCTGTCCATATTAAGGGTTCTTGGATTGGTAACGGCCTTTTCAATAGCGGCCTTGGTGATCTCGTGAAAGACAATGCGGGGATTCGTTGCGAGAGGGAGCTTGAGTAACAGGGCCACCGAATAGGCGATGGCTTCCCCCTCTCGGTCATCATCCGCGGCCAGATAGACAACGGTCTTTCCCTTCGCGGCCTCTTTCAGATCCTTCTGAACTTTGGATTTCTCTTTCAAGAACTCAAAGCGCGGTTCAAAGTCCGTCGTGAGGCCAATGGCATCCAGCGATTCCTCCAAGGACCGAATGTGGCCCATGGAGGCCACGACTTGGAACTCGGGACCCAGGAACCCCTGGATCTTGGAACATTTGGCGGGTGATTCTACAATGACCAGTTTCATCCTATTAGTTGTTTAGTGGAGCTTTGGATAATCAATTTTATAGGGTATTAATTAGGGATGTCTAACATAAATAGTCGTAAATTAATATTACGTCATTTTATACGGGACACATTTGGATCTGATCCTGAACTAAAAGGGATATGTAATTCAAAAGAACGTAAATGTCGTGGTGGATCTGAAAGACTCTATGAACTTATGTATAAATTCCCTCGTATAAAAGAGGAATGGATGAATACTGATAAATTACTGATTGTATCAGGAATTGGGCATACATTCTTACGATATTATGATGATAAACGATTCATATATATTGATCCAACGATTGGTCAATTTGTTCCCTCCTTTGATGGGATTTTTGTAGGGGATGAACAGGATCTACGAGATCTTGCGAAATCGGAACCCAAGCTGGATCTTGGAGATTATTTAGGGCCTGACTATGAAGGCAAGAAATATCCGCTTCCACCTCTTAGTATTGAAACAGTATCAATGGAAAGGCTACAAAAATCAGGTCTAAAAGGGGGGCGACGTCGTTCCAAGAAGAGTCGCCGAACCAAGAAATACAAGCGCCGAACCTAAACTACATCCCTCACCAACCAATAGAGGATGAGCATCCAATCATCAATCCCCCAATCTTCCTTACAAGGATCTCTCTTTGAGCTCGTTGCAAGAGGTCGCAAAGACGCCTATTTTGCCGTGGACAAGGACTCCTCGGAACATGTGTTCAATGCAAAATACGATCCCACCACGCCCTTTCTCCAGGAACGGAGGACCACCGTGCCTCTGAACGGTCCCCAGTTCGGCAACACCTTTGAAATAGAGATTGACAAATACGGAGATGTCCTAACGGAATGTAACCTGTTAATTGATCTGCCCACCTGGCTCCCTCCGATGCCTTTACAACAGGGAGGCACCACCTATCCTCCCCAGGATGCCAACAACACCTATTGGATCAAGGATGTCTCAGGCTACAGCTACGGCTATTCCGATTATATCGGCTATTTTCTCTTTGAGAGAATCCAGTTCTACCAGGACCAGGCGCTCATTCAAGAATGGTCGGGGGACATGCTCTTTGCCCTGACCTCTACGGAGGGTTCTTGGAACTCCTCCTACCTGGGGAGCCAACAGACAGGGGGTGTTCTCATTGGCAATGATCCTCTGAGAACAATTGCCGCCCGGGCTACGCCTGGAACGCTCCGCTTAGCCATTCCGCTGCCCGGCCTCCAGGCCCCAGGGGACGGCGGATTCCCCCTGTGCTGTGTGCCGGTCCAGAGCTATCGCTTTCGTATCAAGCTCCGAAAGTTGGAGGACCTCATTGTCTCGGACTCCCTGGACTACAAACCCAATCCGTTCTCTAAACAGTTTGAATACACCTTTCCAAATGGATATGTCCAACAGGTCCAGCCCATTCCGAGAGAGAGTTTCGGACAACCCACCATTGTTCTGGAAACGCGTCAGGCCTACATAGACCCCGATGTCCGGGCCAAGCTCCAGACCATGCGCCACTCTATTCCTTTCCGTCGTCCTTTTGAGAACATCTTTACCTTTGGACCCCCCGATTTTGCCGCCCTGGATGTCTCCTCTATCGCCGCCTCCAGTCGCCGCTTAGACGCCTGCCATCTGGTAGAACGCCTTCAGATCTTCTTCCGAACCGCCAATGCCCTGGACCAGAACCGCTATACGGACTTCACCAATCCTTTAAGTTCTGATGGTCAGTTCTATAATCAAATGAAGCTCATTATTGCGGGACGGGATCGGGAGTTCCTCCAGAGCCCCCTGGTCTGGCAGGACCTCATGGCCTATGCGAAGGATGAGATTGATTCGGGATATACGTTCAGCGAGATGCGATGGAACCTGGGAGACTGCTATAGCATGCCAAGACCATTCTCCCGATCACCAAACGGTTCTATTAACTTCACTACGGCCGACCGACCGACTCTGTATTTCCAGTTGAACAATGTGCCGAATCAAACTATCTCCCAGCAGAGGAAGACGGAGCTGCGGGTCTTCATGGAGGGCTGGAATGTCTATGAGATTGAACAGGGTCGGGGGCGACTTGTATTTGCTAATTAACGTCCGGATCAGTCTAAAGCAGGCATGATCCTACATATAGAATCATGCCTGCATTTAATCCCGAGGAACTACGGACAGAGTATGAGAGCCATTCTGTAAAGAGACAGGACCATTTAAAGGCGCTGGAACAGGCTGTTCTTCAATCGGGGGATCTACTGGAGGGCAATTCATTTTACGTCCATGCCTCCTTGAATCTATATCCTGCCCTGTATACCAAGCAACAGAATCTATTTTGGTGTGGAAAGCAGGGGCTCACGCGTATGTGTGAAATTGGCTTTAATGCTGGGCATTCCACTATGCTGATGCTTCTGGGAAGGGAGACCACGCCTCTGGATTTTACCATATTTGATATTGGGTACCATCGCTATGTGAGGCCCAGCTTGTCCTATATTCAATCGGCGTTTCCTCATGTTCAGTTTGAATACATTGAGGGCGATTCCACAAAGACTATGCCGGCCTGGATTCGGGCAAGGTCACAGCATATAGGTTCTTATGATGTTGTTCATGTAGATGGGGGGCATTCGGAGCATTGTATATCTAATGATATGAAGAATGCGGATCTTCTGGCAAGGGTGGGTGGCATTGTTATTGTAGATGACACAAATAATACCACTATAAATAGTTACGTTGATCAGTATCTGGCCTCAGGAAAGTATAAGGAATTGGATGTGCTACCAACCCAGGGATATCCTCATCGGATTCTGCAGAAGATCTAAATGGATGTGTAATGGCATGTAATCCCTTGTCCATGTTGGATAAGGGATTACATACATACCCCTATTCGTGTTAAGGGATTTATGAGCGACGCTTCTTAGAACGCTTTGTATGACGTTTTGATTTACGATGCGTCCTGGACCGCCTTTTACCACCGCTTACTGAACTTTTAGATGCTGCTGTCTCCTCATGAGGAGCTGCTGCTTCTTTTACTGAACGAGCAGCTTGTGCACGAGCAGCTTGTGCACGAGCAACAGCTGCTCGTGCACGAGCAGCATCCATACGTTCCTTCATAATTGATTTGGGAACAGTTGGTTCCTCTTCAGGTCCTGTAGATTCTCCTGATGGAATGCTTCGTAAAGTAGTGCCAGAAATACTTCGCACTGGAACCGGATGAGTAACGCGTAGGTCCTTAGATGCAAAGTGCAGTAAAAGTCTATTCCCTGCTTCAGATGCGGTAGTGCTTTTAGTTTTAGGCATCCCCTACCTAAATCCCCCATTATAATCACAACGAGCGGATCCAGTCACAGATTACATCCGTCTTAGAATGATTGAAGAGGGTTCCCGCTTTTCCCTTGACAATCGGCAGCCAGGCCGGAATGGAAGAGCCCCCACAGTATCCCAAACTATAATCGTTCTCATCCACATCACAGAGATACCACTTGATCCCTGGTCTCGTAGTCATAACTCGGTTCAAATCCACACGATTACAGGGGCCACACCATTTGGCCGTAAAATACACAATGACAATGGGGCTGGGATCAATGAACTTAAGCAGGGACTCCAGGGTCTCCTGGCTGAGGGGGGTCATCTGACTCTTGATCTCCTGGTTGCTTAACGGTTGCTGCTGCTGCTGCTTTCCCTTCAGATCCATTCTGTCGTAGGCGCCGTAAAGAAAGCACGATGCTGGACACGATAATAAGTCCAATCGTCAAGGCAAAGAAGGGACCTAAGAGACCGCTGTCTATTGCTACGTCACCCCCCCCGTCTATTTTAACAGGAGCAGGAGAAGCAGTAGAAGCAGTAGAAGCAGTCGCCGCCTTCATATCATGGGGAATGGGCCTTGGAGTGCTAATAATCCTTACCACTTTCGGTATATCTTTCTTGATGAGTCCATAGGCCGATTCCAGACTCTTTATGAGCCGATCAAGCACCATTCCTATAACATCTCCTATACCAGGGACCATTTGGACAATGCCCTGAACCGTCTTTAAAAGCCAGATGGTGATGGACATGAATAGGCTGGGGCAGGCATTTTCCATTCCGGAAGAGGCCCCGAAATACTCTGAATACATCTCAATACATACATTCGTATTAAAAGCATATCTATACACTTTGTATATCCACCATACAAAGGAAAGAGGCAAACCAATAATACTGATGGTGCACAATAAATTCACGAATCCGGTCATCATATCGCCGGCAATAAAGTATTCAAGTCCAATGATGCCTCCAATTCCAAGAGCAATTCCATAGATCAAGAAATTCATGTGGAGTTTCAATATCTCGGGATCCCCTTCTGGTGTTTTAGGATCCCGAAACCGACCCCCCGCAATTCCAGTAGGCCCAAAGACCGGGGCGGAGGGACCATACAGCCGTATCTGGTCCTGGGCAACAGCAGCATTAATAGCATCATAATACCACCAGAATCCGAACGTAAATGTATTCATAAGGAACTTAATGCCGGCGGTGACGGGCGATCCTATATACACATAATCCAGGCCAAAGAACCCTCCGAAGATGGCAAACATAAAATACCAATTATAATCCAGATTTTGGATAGTCCATCGTTGTAGCGTAGTTGGAAATATAAGGTCTTTTAGTGCCGACATCGCCTGCCTCTACCTAATTCCGGTATTAAATGGTAAACAGAACGCCGCCGAATCCATTGACCACACGGAATACATTATAGTTCAGGGCATAAATACGGATCGTTGCCGGTCCACGAACAGAGGTGGCCTTATTAGCCGTGGAGGGAGTATTCAGAACGGGGTTCATCGTAATTTGCCAATTCACCGAGTCTATACGACTGGCATTGAGTGTGCCCGTGGGCTGAGCATCTTCCGGTCGGAGTGCCAGCGAATAGCAGTAGATATATTGCTGTACCGGAGTCGTCGTATGATGGTCATAGGGCTGAACGAGGCGAAAATAGGGGGCGTCGCGGACTTGAAACCGGTCGTATCCGTCCAGCTGTAACAAAGCTGTAGCGATCAGATCCGTGCGAACCTGGCCCTGGTTGAAATTCCTACCAATGGCTGATATGTCCAGGGGTTCATTGATGGCCAGACTGCTGAAATTGAAGGGCTCGTTGACCTGGTCCATAAAATCCCGTTGACAAACGAAAATGAATTCCTTGATGGGATGATTAAAATCCGTCTGGATATTCACTTGAGTTTGAAAGGGAGTGACAGAGATCAGGGGCGTGTATTGGATCTGCTCAATGAGATATTCGTGACTCTTGGCCACGAAGCGGCGGCGCTCCTCTACGTCCAAGTAGACATAGTCGCCCCACAACATCATACTCGTAATATTGACTGGATTGATATATGTATTGTTGACACACTTGGGGCTGGTGACAGCATTGCCATTCCAGAAGAGGGTGTTTAGGGGCGCAATGGTGATATTGATACGGATAGGATGGTATTGGAGGGCTAATAATGGAAGATACAGGCCCGGATTCCGACAGAAATAGAATTGGAGGGGAATATACAAGTGGAGACCTGGGCTCAGAGGACCAGGGATTAGATCGGGAGGGGCATAGCCGTCTACTGCGCCGATCATATTGTTGAGGGCCTGTTGCTGGGAAGCGGAGGTTGTGAGCTGTTCCCAGATCTGCATCCATTCACCGGTCTGTCGGTCAATCTCCTGCTCTCCGACTTCAAAGGTGATCTCCTGAATGAGGGCGTTTCCGATTCCATTGACATAACTGACGGGCAGATTGTTACTGGTGTCGGTTAGCAGGGGCAGGACCACGTCCAAATACAATTTGCCTAAGAGATCACCACGGCGGGGGATCAAACAGGAGATACGTTGGCCAAAGTTGGCCGTACCGTCAAAATACATGGCTTGGCTTTCAACGGCAAAGTTGGTGTAGCGGCGATAGACCATTTTAAAAAAGGAGATTTGAGGATTTCCTGTCAAAAAGACATCCTGCTTTCCCTGTGCTACGAGTTGTAATAGACCACCTCCTGCTGGCATTCCTGATAGATCTTCCGGTTATTGTTAGACCGGAAGTAAGCACAGTCTCCCATGTGGAACTTAGAGATTAAACATGTGCCATGTAGAGTAGGATGGGAGATTCATTAAGATCCACCCCTGTGACAAATGCGGCCTATATAACATTAAATGGCAAATATGGCAAAAATAACAATGATGCCCAGCTAACCTTTCGGCCTCTAAACAGTAATTTAGCACCTGACTCAGGAAACTACTATTCACTGGCCACAAATCAGACATCAGATCCCTCTCTTCGGATCAATCGGTGGTCCTCCGATGGCACCCTATTGGAGTATGGCTATCTCTATGACACTCTCTTTAATCCACCCGACTTCTCTGGTTCCTCCTCTGGGTCTGCCTATAGATTGGTGGCGGGAGGGAATGGACCCGATGTTCTCCTGTATTCTACAGGGTCAAATCCGGTCTCCTGGGACCCTTCCATAAATGGTTCTGAAGATCTGAGCAACTGTCGGGCCTTGGCCTCTAATGGAACTATCTGGGTCGCGGGAGGTCGTAGCAATCTCTTGTATAGCAGCACAGGAGACACCTGGTTTCCATCTATAAATGGGGCGGCTCTTCTAAATGGGAGCACGTGTTATGCCGTGGCGACAAATGGCTCTTTTTGGGTAGCTGGCGCGTATGATTCTTCTAATACAGTCTTGTATAGTTATGATGGAAAAACCTGGTATCCCTCGGCCACAGGAACGATGCTTCTGAATAGTGGATGTCTAGCCATTTCATGGAATGGATCTATGTGGGTCGCAGGAGGTATCGGCGTTACATCCTTAATCTATAGTAATGATGGAATCACATGGTCTACATCTGAGAATGGTCTTGCTCTCCTTTATCAGTGTCACTCTCTTATTTGGGGCGGAACCTTTTGGTTAGCAGGTGGAAATGGACCAAACACATTGATCTCCAGTTATGATGGAATCCATTGGATCTCAAATGGATCTCCACTCAGAAACTATTGCTATGCTCTTGCCTATAGTGGAGATCTATTTGTAGCAGGGGGTCAGGATCTCTCCAGTTCACTAATCTATAGTTACGACGGACTCACCTGGCGTAATGCGACTCCCAGTGCTTCTTTATTTACAGTTTGCTACGCGGTTGTCTGGACGGGCAGCAACTGGATTGCAGGCGGACAAGGATCCTATCCGTTTTTAGAGTCTTCTGATGGAATCACTTGGCGCACTATTTCTATGCCAGTTCCCCTTGTAACTCAAGGATATGCTTTGGCCTTGAACCGTTATGTGCCGCTTCCAACAGTAACAATTCCAACCATGTTAATGGGGGGCTATGGATCTGATAGTTCTCCGATTGTCACGAGCACGGATGGACTCACATGGGCCCCTATTAACCCTTCAACAAGTCCCGACCTATCAGGGAACAGGTGTGCCGCTCTTGCTTGGAATGGATCTATATGGGTAGGTGGATTTTTGTATGGGGATGCATCGCATAATACTGTATGCTACAGTTATGATGGACTTACATGGGTAAAAAGTTCTTCTGGAAGTTCATATTTAACGGAGCGGTGTTTAGCGCTTGCGTTTAGCAAAACAAAATGGCTGGCAGGGGGAAAGGGCACTACGTATATGATTTCCAGTATAGATAATGGATACACATGGACCGATATTTCATCTGTAACTCCTCTTATTACTGGCGATGGCTATATTGCAACAATCGGATACAATGGTTCCGTGTGGATTGCGGGAGCGGGTCAGACAACAAATAAACTGCTTTATAGTGCAAATGGCATTAATTGGTTTGTAAGCACATCAGGAAATGCTGTATTTGGAGGAAACTACTGTAATTCAGTCGCATGGAATGGTCAGATCTGGGTTGCTGTAGGAGATAGCATAATTGCCTATAGCTCTGATGGAATTACATGGACTCAGGCACCTGCGTCTGCTGCTATAGATTCTTGGAAAACTGTTGCTACAAATGGATCTCTGTGGGTAGCAGGAGGACAGGGGCAATCACGTATAGCCTATAGTTACGATGGTCTACAGTGGTTTCCGAGCCCTTCTGCGGCCACAATCTTTTCAGTGAGCTGTAAATCAGTCGCATGGACAGGATCTCTGTGGATTGCGGGAGGGGAAGGAGCAACACAAACATCTGCCTACAGTTATAATGGAATTACGTGGTTTCCCTCCCCCACAGGCAAAGGAATCCTAAGCCCTGTAGCAGTGGTCGCCTCCACGAGAATGAGTTTGCTGGATGCCTCAGCAATCCCTCCTCCTATCCTCTATCCGTCATCCTCTATGATTCCAGGGAATGTAGTGTATTCCACAGGTCTGAACAGTATGTATGTGAGCAGTATTATGTCCATTGATAATTCCAATGCGATTGTCAGTATTCAAGGGGATCTATCGGCAAATACATTTAGTGTAGGCTCATTTAATTCAACAAGTATAGTTGCCACCAATGTTATAGGAGCAGGGACATTAAATCTGGGATCATCGGACGCAAATCCAACTGCGATTGTTATAACGGATACTACGACCACGATTGCCAATTTCAGTTTAGGCAATAAGATTCTTGTGTCTTATATAAATTCTGTAAGTGATATTTCAGCAATTGATATATCAAATACTATAACAACTGTGTATAATGCGAGCATACAGCCTTATAATTCTATTATTGATACCCCTGTTTATCCTACTCCCTATGAGTATCTACCTGGCCCTGGAACCTATTTGATAAAGGCTCTGACATCCCAAATAATTCCACCAGCAATCAACCCTCTTATGAGGATTAGGATTAGGCGCCCTGGCAGATATATAATATGTAATTATGGAACATTCAGTGGTTCTTATTCACAAATACAAGTATTTATTGAGACAGAATGGCCTCCTGGCCCGAGCCCTACAGTCGCAACTATTGCTGATCGGCTTCTTGCTGTTCAATATACACTTACATTTGATATAATATTAGTTCCTTTTACACCAGCAGATGGCAACCCTAAACTTATAGGGGCCAATCTTATTGTAGCACAATTATAAATTAGTTAAAAAATCTAATTTGGATCTTAACGGTATAAATAGTGCTGTAGTAGTCTTGTAGGCATAATTATTCATATCCAACTAATAGGAATGTCTAATCGGAAGACGCTGGACGTGGACTATTTAAATGTCCGAACAATTACGGCAACAAATCCAACTACAAACAGGCCCCCGCCCATTAATACTGTATTAACAATGACAGCAAATGGAATTGCCACTTGGTTGCCAAGTAGTGGGACAGGGACAGGGACATCAGGAACGGGAACGACAGGCCCAACAGGATATACGGGTCCCGCTGGACCTCAAGGGAGTAGCGGAACGGCATCAACTACAGGGCCCACTGGCTATACAGGGGACACGGGGCCCACAGGATATACAGGGCCTACAGGATACACAGGGCCCACAGGATACACAGGGCCTACAGGACCCACAGGACCCACAGGGCAAGCGGGACCCACAGGAGTTACAGGCTATACGGGTCTTGGATATACAAATGTGGGCGAGTGGACATTTGGTAATACTTACAATGTTAATGATGTTGTTAGTTATTTTTCAAGCAGTTATGTCTGTATTAATAGCAATAATCCGGGCTCTGTAAGCCCTCCCAATGACACCTTTTGGGCTCTCCTCTCTCGGGGTCTGAATTGGATGGGCGCTTGGCCCTATTTTGGAATGGGTATCTCCTATTATATTAATGATCTTGTATCCTATGAAGGGGCTGTCTATATCTGTAAGAGCGTTGTAGGAAGTTTGGGTCAACCTGCCCCTCCTGATGATTTTACCCATTGGGATCTCTTCCCCATAGGAACCACAGGGCCTACTGGACCGGGTGGTTCGGGCACAGGAGAAGCAGGATCAGGCACAGGATATACAGGACCGACAGGACCGACAGGACCAGGAATTTCACTCCAAGGAGTAGGCACAGGGTCCATTTTTCTCCATAATCCCGATAATGGCAATTACTATGAATCCACAGCCCTTCAGATACTGAATACGGGACCCACTGCCTATATTGAAGTTAATGGAAGTATTATTCCAGGGACTCATAATGTATATGATCTTGGATCCCTGGATCGTCAATTTAGGGATATGTATGTCAGCGGTGGCACTATTTATCTGAACGGCGTGCCTATTTCGTTAGATGCTTCCAATAATATCACTATGCCGACATTAAATATATCAGGAAATCAATTACAAATTGGTTCAGCCACCCTGTATTCGGATTCTCAAGGGAATGTCTATACAACCAACACGGGCAGCACAGGAACCTCTATTGGAACAACAGGTCCAACAGGAATTCAGGGACCTCAGGGACCTCCAGGATCAGGCACAGGATCGGGCACAGGATACACGGGTCCGACAGGACCGACAGGCGCACCAGGAGGTGGCACAGGACCCACGGGACCCACAGGAGCCGTCTTGATCTATTCCACTGTCTTTGACGGTGGAAATGCCTCTACCAATTATATACTGGGTCCTGCTTTTAACTGTGGTGGTGCGCAATAGAAACCTAATGACTAATTTAGAGAAGGTGACATGGCGTCCCAGCATATCACATTTCAGTTACGAAGAGATACTGCCGCCAATTGGGCCTTTTATAATCCGGTTCTTCTCAATGGGGAACTGGGTATTGAAACGGACACCTATCGGTTTAAAGTGGGAGATGGGACAACTTCCTGGAATTCAATTATTGTCTATAATGGACTCTATGGAGACTATGGTCCCACAGGACCAACAGGATCGGGGGGAGGAGGAAATACGGGTCCGACAGGGCCCATGGGAGGCACAGGGCCTCAGGGACGCACAGGACCGGTTGCAACCGGCCCGACGGGTCCTACAGGCGCAACAGGAGGCACCGGCCTGACAGGTGCAACAGGACCTCAGGGAGCCACAGGGTCTCAAGGACCGACGGGGCCTCAAAGTGTGGCAACAGGCCCGACGGGATTTAGAGGGCCGACAGAGCAAGGATTGACAGGCCCTACAGGACCCGATACAGCAGGGATAACAGGATTCACAGGTCCTGTAGGGCCGACAGGGCCGGCAGGAGAAGGGGTGACGGGTCCAGCTGGGCCTGGAGGAGGATCTCCAGTGGTCAGATCAGGATATATACAGCTCGCATTCTCAGGAACTACATTCAATACAACACCTGGAACCTATGACATATCAAGCAATTTTCCAGCCACTATAGGAACATGGACTGTTACATCCGCAACTGTTCTAACGCTTGTATTTACGAACACGACTACCACACTCATTCCCCCTAATTTTACAGGAATTGTAAATTGGTATGATGGTAGTGGAAGTGTATATCGTGGAAGTATGATTTCAACCGCAGGTGTTAATTCAGGATCACAAATTAATTTTACTGTTAGCGCAGGCCCCCCTTATACATGGACAATGAAATATACAACAGGATCAAGATCCTTCATTACTCCAACAACCAGTCAAATTCCAACTCCTCTTGTAACGCCTGCCAATAATGGTTCCTATGGTTTCATTCTTCAAATATCTATGGTTCTTTAGTCGCTATTTTCAGGTAAATAGAAATATCCAATTATAAATAGGGGATGTCTACGCTTGTTCAGTTTCAAGCACGACATGATACATCAGGAAACTGGAATACAGTATACAATCCAACCTTAGCCAGTGGTGAACTAGGGGTTGATACTACAAACTATATATTTAAGATCGGTGATGGTTCAAATAATTGGACGAATCTGCCCATTGCTGGATCTACAGGGTTTACAGGAACCACGGGTCCGACAGGGATTGGGGGAGCAGGATCAGTAGGTCCAGCAGGGCCTGTAGGAACTCAGACTGGTCCAACAGGATTGACGGGCGGAACTACTGTTACGGGCCCCACAGGTCCCACAGGTCCTATTGGTCTAACTGGCGCAACAGGTCCAACAGGACCTATGAACACGGGTCCCACAGGATTTACAGGAATTGCTTCTACAGTGACAGGCCCCACAGGAGCCATAGGCCTGTCCGCAACAGGGTCCACAGGACCTCAAGGCGGATCCTTTACAGGTCAAACAGGGCCTACAGGTGGAACAGGATTCACAGGTTCTGCTGGTATAGGTCCTACGGGTCCAACCGGTTCGGGAGGGGGGGCTGGAACAGTCCTATCAGGAGCTCTTTATGTCACAATGACAACGAGTGGAACAATAGGATTTGCATCTGTTTCAGGTTGTACGTTCTCACCAAATGTTATTAGTTCTTATGCTGTAAGGGATTCCTCAAACATAGATATAGTGTTTAATAATGCTGTATATAATAATCCAGTTATTCCCCCTAATTTAACTGGTGTTACATATTGGTATGGAGGACCCTTTACAACAACGGTAGGTCTTGATATATCAGGTATTAAGTGGCGAACCCAAATGATTTATCCAGTATATACTGGAGTTCCTCCTGGGACAACCTATCCAGTTATTAGTATAAATTGGAACGGAACAAATTGGAGTTTAAATATTTTTTATCAGAGTTTTACTACTTTTGTCCCAGGAGGAACCGCGAGCCCTTTCGTTGGTATAACAAATATAGCAGGAGCAGGATATGGATATATTTTATATATAACAACCCTTAGTTAGGCATCACTAAAATCTAATGTGATTCTGTAATGAATTGAAATATCAATTTATTACAGAGGTATGCCATTCATACAATTACAAATACGACGGGATACATTAGCAAATTGGATCTCTACTAATCCTATCCTGGCAAATGGTGAAATGGGCATTAATTTAGACACCTATCAGTACAAAGTAGGAGATGGTGTGAAAAGGTGGAATCTATTGCCCTATGCTGGTATTGCGGGACCCACTGGCTCACCAGGCCCCACTCTAAGTAGTTTAACAGGAGCAACGGGAGTAACAGGACCGACTGGACCTACTGGAATGACAGGTCCTACTGGTGTCTCCTCAACAGGTGTTACAGGACCGGTCAGAATAGGCGTTACTGGATTCACAGGGCCTACAGGAATCCAAGCAACAGGCCAAACAGGTGCCACAGGAGCCATAGGACCTACAGGGTATACGGGCGCAGCAGGTAGTACAGGTGCAACAGGTCCTACAGGACAAGCAGGCGCTGCTGGTTCTAGAGGTGCTACAGGTCCAGCAGGGATCTCAACAGGAGCCACTGGATCTTCTGCTACAGGTCCAACAGGGCCTACGGGTGCAGGAGGTGGAGGAACTATCGCATCCGGTTATATGAGAATAGGAATGAATAGCGCAAATAATTTATTCCAATCTGGAACTACTGATGTAACAGGATTTCCGTCTTCAATTGGAACTTGGACATTTGCAGGGGATAATTTATCAATAACACTTGCATTTAATGCTACTAACTATAACAATCAATATGTTCCTCCTAACATAAGTGGCATTATAAGTTACTGGCAGCCTTCATTAAACTTATATAAGAGCCAGATATTATCATTGGGTGTTTATTCAGCGTCAAACCCTGTAACAACCTTTACTTGGTCAGGGACACAGTGGATAATGACTTATAAAATAGGCTCTAGTTCATTCTCTACTACTGGAAATAATGGCACGTATGGTTTTAATCTTTATTTAAATGTATTTAATTAGATATGACAACATTAAGCCCACCTTTTTGCTTACAGGTTCTTTATGGAACACCAGCAGGTGATGGCCCTCTATACACTATTTCTGTTACAGTTGTAGATCAAACATTTTCGGGAGGTAAATATGATGGGCTAAATATTCGTGCAGGCATGTATACTTCTAACACAAACAATGGCATGATCTGGCGCATTACAGCTATTTCTAATGTAAGTGCAGGGGGCGCAACACTTACAATTGAAGATGTAAGTGGTTTGAATGCAATAATTGATCCAGGAGGAGAGTATAATGGAGCTCCACCAGGTACACCAGGTGTTGGCTATATTTTTGAATTAAATTCAAATGGTCTTCCTGCTTTATCTCAGGTATTAAATTACCCTTTCGTAACCTTTACTGATTCCGTCATTGGTCGCTTTATCTATAATCAGCCTGCTTCAGGAGGAGGCACAGGCACTTCAGGAACAGGGTATACAGGCCCTACAGGCGCAGCAGGGGGTGGCACAGGAGCCACAGGAGCCACAGGCGCAGCAGGAGCCACAGGCCCTACAGGAGCAGCAGGAGGTGGTACTGGAGCCACAGGACAAGCAGGTGATACAGGACAAGCAGGTAATACAGGAGATACAGGAGCCACAGGATCAGTAGGAGCCACTGGTGCTAATGGATCCTATGTCATCTTTTCACCTCTTACATCTAATTATGTTGGTCCAACTGGAACACAATTAATGCAAGTGGATTTGTCAGGACAAGCACAATATGTATCCATCGGTGCATCACTCTACGTAGCCAGCACAGCTCCAGTAGAAGCTTGGAGTGAAGCACCAACTGTATACCAAACGGCTGATGTCGTAACAAATGCCGGCGGATACTACAGTTTTATATCAGGCCCAGGAAATTCAGGAAGTCAGCCTTCAGACGATCCTATTCGTTGGTATCATGTTTTGCCATGGACGGTTGATGCATCTTATAATCAGCCCAATGTTGCCATATCCAATGGGAGTTTCTATCGGTGGTTCGGGGCCGCAGGATCTAATACAGCCACAGCGCCTGAATTTAATCCAGGACAATGGACACTCACCCTCCTATCAGGGACAGGATATGTGACAGTTGCTGGAATAGATCCATCAGGATTGATGGTATCATGGACTCCAACAAATCTGGGCACTCTTGTTTCTTGGACAAACAGTTCAACTGTTACTTTGGCGGGACCAATGGGAATACAAGGCGTGACAGGATTTACGGGTTCAACAGGCTCAGCAGGCAATACAGGAGCCACTGGATCAGCGGGCAGCACAGGTGCTACTGGCTCAGCAGGTGATACTGGAGCCACTGGATCAGCGGGCAGCACAGGTGCTACTGGCTCAGCAGGTGATACTGGAGCCACTGGCTCTGCTGGTAATACAGGAGCCACTGGATCAGCAGGTGATACAGGAGCCACTGGCTCTGCTGGTGGTACAGGTGCCACTGGCTCTGCTGGTGATACAGGAGCTACTGGATCAGCAGGTGATACAGGAGCCACTGGATCTCAAGGTAGCACAGGAGCCACAGGATCAGTAGGGGATACAGGAGCCACAGGATCAGCAGGTGATACAGGAGCCACT
>Ga0214919_10000683_pt1 | contig 57812 bp, 34 predicted proteins | sample LL1503_MetaG_FD_177994 | JGI IMG/M metagenome (GOLD analysis project Ga0214919, IMG submission 177994) | Freshwater microbial communities from Lake Lanier, Atlanta, Georgia, United States - LL-1503 | ecosystem: Environmental > Aquatic > Freshwater > Lake | place: USA: Georgia | collected... | reverse complement strand
GGTATAACAACATCAATTAATTATGTCTATATAAATATACCTTTTGGTTCTGGAGGATATTATTTTAAAACCAATGATTTCATTATAATAGAATCACTAATTAATAATTATGTATTTCAAACACAAATTATTTCGGTTTCATCTGGATTAGGCCCTAATATATATAAAACGCGAATAATATTTATTAATAAACCTACTGAATTAATACCTCTAGGATCAGTATTATATATAAAAAATGTAAAAATTAATGCAACAGGATTAGGAGATTATAGTAAATCATCTAGTAATATGTGTATAGGAGATAAAACGGGATTTGAATTAACTACAGGTAATAAGAATTCATCAATTGGTGATAATGCAATGTATAATAATCAAGTAGGTAGTTATAATATTACTTTAGGAACCGAATCTGGATATAATTTAAATACTAATAATAATTTGTGTTTAGGTATTCAATCAGGATATTCAATAGATAAATTTAAAAATGATTCAGTATCAAATGATTTTATATTTATATCAAATACTAATGCTATATTATCAACTAATAATACATTTTTTAATAGTATTATCCTTAGTTTATATTATGGTACAATTTTTGAAATTTCTGGTTCAAGTAGTAATGATAATAGATATATTATTAAAGGTCCTGGCAATAATACATATTTTAAAAATGAATATTTTCAAAATACTAGAAATAATGGTATAGTTTTACAAGGTTATCCTTCAATAATTGAAGATGGTATATCAGATAATTCTTCTAATTATAAAGTTTTATTTTCAGAAATATTTTATTGTAGTAATGTGTATACAACTTTAAATGCAGTATTTTCAAGTCAAGGTCTAACATTAACATTTGATAATTATAATGATTATGACGAATACTTTAAAAAAATAACTAATGCATCTCATATAATTATAAAAAATTCAAAGTTTAATAATGGAATAAAACCTCTAATAAAAAATAGTGGAGGGTTTGGTGTTGCTGGTATTTTTCCAAATGTAGTTTTTGCTACATACGGATTTTATAACGAAATTTCTGCATCATTAATTACTATAGAATGCAATAATATATATTTTATAAATAATAATAATACTACTAATTTAAATATAGATATATTTTCTAACGATAATATACAAATAAATTATGGTTTAAATAAAGGTACATATAAAATATTAAGTAATTCACCTTATTATTATAATTATAGTTTGTTATTTAGTCAAAATTTTGTAGATGGACTTTTATTAGATAAACCAATATTTAATACAAATTATGATAAAATTAATATAGTATCAAAAAAAGGATTAAATACAATAGTACAAAATACGAATACAAATATAATAGGGAATATTAGTCCATATATATCTACATTATATTATAATTATATATTTACATCTACAAATAATAGTATAAAATTAACTATAGATGATTTATCTATTTATGGAATAAATATAAATAAACCTTTTTTATTTTATATAAATGGTTCAACTAATAATGATGGACTTTTTTATTGTACAAGTTTAAAAGTTAATTTCTCTGTTGGAAATTTAACAGATTATATTTTGTATTGTGATTTAAAAAAACAAATAAATAATGAATATTCATATGGTAAGAATAATATAACAACTATAAAAATTATATCTATAAATAATGCATTTGATATATCATTTATATATATATCTAATATAAATTTTAATGGTAATATATTAAATGTTAGATATAATACATCACAATATTCTAATAATACTTCTGGTGCATATGTTTTAGAATATTATTTTAATAATTATTTAGGATTAAATCAATATTTATTACCTTATAAGAAAACTAATAATAATATAAATTTATCTTTTTCAGATACTGGAATAAAAGCTATAAATAATAATTATTTATCTAGTTATGATTTAATATTTCAAACTTCTAATATAGCATATACTAATATTACATTTTATTCATCAAATTCAACAATAATATCATCTACTTTATATGATTTTGTAGATATAGTTGCACCTGTATTAATTAAAATAGAAAATTCACTATTTAATGATGGTTTTTATTTGGTAACAGAAAATAATAGACCATTTACTATATTACAATTAAATAACCCAATTATTGATGAAACAAGTAATATTACAATTAAAACAAATTCAATATCAAGTTATTTAGGATTAATTAATTTGGCATCTATAGAATTTAATAAAAAATATGTTACTTATGGATCGATTTTTAATAATGATACAACATTTCAATTATATAATAATAATAATGCATCTTCTAATTTATCAATATATTTAAATAATAATAGTACTATTATAAATGAATCAAATAATAATTTTAAGTATAATATAGTAAGATATGATGGTATAAATAATATAAACTGCAAAGGTTACTTTATGAATTTTAATTTAACCAATATTAATGCACATATTCAAGATACTTCAAATATTATAATAAATGATCCATCATATACATTATCAAATTTATATAATCAATATTATATTAGAATTTTAAATAATACCTTATTTGATGGTTTATATTGTATAAATAATATATCTAATGTTGGTGTAACATATACATTGTCATTATATAATACTTATGATAATGGTAGTATTATTACAAGTACATTATTTAATAGTTATATAGGAACAGATATTACATGTAATATTACAGCAAATCAATTTATTAATAATACAACGTTTTCTTATCAATTTACTAATATAATAAATGGGTTTGGAGATAATATAAGATTTGTAGAATTTTCAAATAATCTTTATTCAAATAATGTTATAGGATATTATAATGATACAATAACATTTGAAATAGACAGTTTTAAATTAAATTTATCCAATAATGCAATTGCACTTGTAGAAACATGTCCTTATAAATCTACTAAAATTGGCGATATTATAAGTGGTGGTAATGAGAATAAATATATTTTAAATTTTGGATGTCCTGCACCTCCAGAATCAATAAGACCTAGAGATATATATAGAAAAAATAAACGCCCAATAATTTATTCTAGTACAGACATTAGTTTAAATGTAAGTTTACAATTTTATAATTCTAATAATAGTATCAATATAATTACAAGTCCTTATAAATCATTTAATTATAGTAATAATGTTATTTTAGGAAAAGTATATAATAAAGATGATTTTTCTATGTTTAAAATAGGACAAATTTTTTATATAAATACTCCTTTAAATACTAATTATTATTTAATAAATTCAATTAGTAGTGATTTTAAAACATTATATTTAGATAATAATTATTCATCAATAAATAATGAAACAATATTAGTAAAGGAATTAGTTCAGATAAATTTATTTGATCCTGCATATTTTAATCCTACTACATTTTCTATAAAATATACACTAAATGATAGTAATTTAGATTTTAGTTTATTTAATAATACATATTTAGATAATTATTATTTACTATTAAATAAAAATAATTTATCATTAGAACAAAACTATGATAGTGTATGTGATTTAAATATTACTTCTAATTCATCAAATATTGCAATAAATGGATGTTTTAGTATAAACAAAAATGAATTTATTTCGCCTCAAAATTTGCAAGAGTTTACGATGAATAATTCTTTAATTATTCCTGTAGATAACATAGTGTCTGATTATACTAATATATCATTTCATAATTTTACTATAAATGGTTCAAATGATATATCTTTTGATTCAGGAACTAATACTATTACATCATTAACAACAGATTTAAGTGGATTTATAAAAAGCGAATATATATTAATATCAAATACATTAAACAATAATAATTTATATAGAATACATAATACTATTGCACCAACAGGAAATATTATAAATCTATCTTCTGATAATATAGTAGTTGATGAATTAAACACAAATGCAATTATAAAAGCAAATAATATAAATAGTTCAAATATTGTAAAAACTGATTTATCCATATTTTATGGATGTCAAAATTTAATTGTATTAAAAACTGTATATAATAATACTAATTATATATCAAATATAAATTCAAATTCACCTTATAGTATTTTTATAGATTCAAAAGATGTTATTAATGAGATACCTCAATTTTGTACAATTGAGAAAAGTATATTAATTGATGAAATATCGCAAATAACTGATACAAATATAATAACTGATGATAACTATAATAGTATTGATTATACAAATTTAACATTTCATAATGTAGTTATTGATTGTAATGATCTCGATTTTTATTCTAGTAATAATACTATAACATCTATTACTAGTAATTTATCTGTATTTTTAAAAAGTGAATATATTTTTATTAATGGAAATAATTATTATAATTTATTTAGAATAAATGATACTATTTCACCTACTAATAATAAAATTATTATCGCACCAGAATATTCTTTAACAGATCAAACTCATAGTAGTAATTTTATAACTTTATTTGCAAATAATATAAATTCTTCAAATATATTAACTTCAAATTTAGAAATATATAATATAAATAATGAACCACTTATTATAAGTAATACTATAAATAATAATAAAACTTATATTAATAGAATTGGTGTAATAAATCCATATAGTATATATATTCAACCACTTACTTATTATATTATAAGTGAAAATCCAATAACTTGTACTATAAATAGACCAATAATAAAAAATAAACAAGATTATACAAACTTATCATTCCATTATGTAAATTATGATGGTTATAATAATTCTGATATATCACTTCATTCTATTGATAATACTATAACATCTATTACTACAGATTTATCTGTATTTTTAAAAAGTGAATATATTCAATTAATTATACCTACATCAACATCACTTAATGGTAATTTATTTAGAATAAATGATAGTATTTCTCCTACTCAAAATAAAATTATTATTGCACCAGAATATTCTTTGCCTGATTTTATTGCAAATAGTTATGATAGGGTAACTTTACTTGCAAATAATATAAATTCATCAAATATATTGACTTCAAATTTACAAGTATATCAAAATATATATTCTACAATTATTATTGAAAATACTTTATATAATAATTCTTATTTTAAAATAACTCCTAATATAACTTTTACTTCACCATATAGCTTACCTTTACTTTCACTATATGGTACTGTTACAAATGAAAATCCAGTATCATCTACTATTGGTTTATTTTATTTAAATGGAGATATATCATTTAATGTAGCAAATAAAAGTATAACTTCAATTACTACAGATTTTAGTAATTTTAGAACAAACCAAAGTATAACTATAACAGATTCTTTATATAATAATGGTACATATACAATATCTGACACTATAATACCTACTAATAATACTATTATAGTTATTGAATCATTTATACAGGATGAATTAAAATCTGCTGCTGTTTTAGGAAAAAATACAAATTTAAATATTATTGGTATTCCAACAGCATCAGCAACTTCTAGTGCATATAGTTCTTTATATAATTATAAAGATTCCCAAGGTAATAATTGTATGTTAGGTAGTTTTGCGGGTTTATTTACAGGATCTTTAAATAATGCAATTTATAATGTGTCAATTGGAAGTAGATGTGCTCAGATTAATCACGGTAGCGGTAATATATTTATTGGTAATGAATCTGTTACTGCAATATCTAATTCTCAATTGGGAAACACTACATATAATAATAAGTTTGCAGTTTATAAAACAAATACTGTAGGTGTATCTTCAACACCATTAATTGGAGGAGATTTTGGTACTGGTAGAGTTGGTATTAATACTATTAATCCTGAATCATTTAATATAAGTACAGATGTAACTGTTACTGATACAAAATTAGTAGTTAATGGAGGGGCAATTGCAAATACATTTTCACCATTTACGGGTTGTCATATATTTAATTTTGATAATAGCAATATTATTGTAAATAATTCTATAAATAGTAATATTATTATGAATAATACTAGTAATGTTAGAGTTTCTGATTATGTTATTGCTGGAATGATTATGTCTAGTACAGGAATAGTTCAAATATCCTCAATTATAAGTACATTTTTAACATTAATTCCATCATCTAAATTAAATGATAAATCTGTGTTTGGTGTTTATGTATATTCAGAACGAACAAAGAAATCATCAGAACAAGAATACATAATTGATTCTGAAGGTAAATATGTTAAAAATTTATCTTATACTAATGAAATGATAACATTAAATTATGCTGCTGGGGTAGGTGAAGGTTGTATATTAGTTAGTAATTATAGTGGAGAAATAGAAAATGGGGATTATATTACAACTTGTCCTTTAACCGGATATGGAGCTTTACAAAGTGATGATGTTTTACATTCATATACAGTGGCAAAATGTACTCAAAATATTAATTGGGAGAGTATAAATTATAATATTACTGGTCTTGATGGAAAACTATATAAAACTGTTTTGGTTAGTTGTACTTATCATTCTGCATAAAGTTTTATTTATGTATAATTTTTAAATTTTCAAATTTTTATATATATATATATTTATAATAATTAAAATTATAAAACTAATAATTAAAATTATAAAACTAATAATTAAAATTAATTAAAAATTAATTAAAAAAATAAAAATATCATTTAAAACTAAAATATTATAAATAATAATAATACAATACGTACTATAGAAAAATTAATTAATATTTAACTAATATTTACTTAATATGTCTTTAGATCCTACTAAAATATGTATTTTCAATAAGTCTATTATAATTAGTAATAGTGGTGAAGTACAAACTAACAATGGTACTATTGGTCAATTCAGATTTAATCAATCTACTCTGAAATTTGAAGGATATCATAGTTCTACTGGTGCTGATATTTTCGGAAATGCGTGGAGGCCATTAACTCAAGATGTTGCTACTACTAGTAATTTAGGTGTTTTTCGAGTTGGTAGTAACCTTACAATAAATCCATCAACTGGTATTTTATCATCTGTTGCTGCAGGAGTTAGTAAAATATTTCAATTAGTAATTACAGTATCACCAATTCTTAATGCTGCTGATTATCAAACTATTAATGTTGCAATTAGTCATGCTATTGGAACAGCAGCTGGTGGATATATAGATGGATCAATTACAAGTATTATTGGATCGGCACCATCCGCAGTTTATCCATTTATTATACAATTAGCACCTGGTCAATATAGTGAGCCATTAAATAAAATAATATTACCAGATTACGTATCACTAAGAGGTGAAGATAATTACAATTCAGTTATTACACAAAATACAGGAAATGCATCAATAAGCACTGGGTCGATGATAGTTTTAGGTCAAAATTGTGAAATAAAAAATTTAGTAGTTAAACTTTCAGATAATGCTAGTTCTCAAGTTTCTAATAGTCTCTATTCATTAAATAAGAGTAATGTAGTAATTGATAATTGTATTTTTACTTGTAATAGTAACATAACTACAAAAACTAGTACTTCTTATATTTATATGAATGGTGGAAATACTAACAGTATCTCTAATTGTCAATTCTTAACCAATTCTTCCACACTTACTGGTAATATTGCATGTATAAATATTATTAGTTCTACACCTAGAATAATAAATAATAAGATTGATACTCTAGTACCAAATGTAACATCTACAATAGGTATTAGTGTTGGTAATAATTTAATAAAATGGAACGGAACAGAAAGTATAATGGATAAAACATATATCGAAAATTTAACTTTATCTAGTAATTATTATGATACAGTTATTAGCAATAATATTAATACTGGTATATATCTTAATAATAGTCCTATCATACTTAGAAACAGTGATATTGAAGTTTCTACAAATCAATCTATTTGTATTAATAATGGATTACAATTTAATAGTTCAATACCTTTAATATCAAATACATCTACAAATGTAATTAGTTTTATAAATAATAATTCAAATTCAACTATAAATAGTAGTAACATAACTGTTGTAAATTTTACAACTTTAGGGTTCCAACAAGGTCAGTATATTTCAGTCTCTGGTTCTCAAAGTAACAACGGGGTTTATAAAATATATACAGTTTTATCTGCAACACAAATACTTTTAGATACCAGTTTTCAAGTTATTAGTGAATCTATCAGTACAAATGCAATTACTATTAAAGCATTATATGATGTTGAAATACATAATAGTAAAATTAATACTATAGGTAATTATTCTATATTTAATAATGATAATAATAGTAACTATATATTTAATATTAATAATCTTGTTAATGAAGGTAGATTAGCAATAACACCTTCTACTATATTTTATACAAATTTTAAAACTATAACAGTCGGGAAAGCCAAATGTGATTATAACAGTCTGCTAAATGCATTGAATTCAATAACTGATAATAGTTCAAATACTAGATATTTAATTAAAGTAGAATCTGGAATTTATCAAGAACAGAGTGTTTGTATTTGCAAAAATTATGTAAATATCGAGGGCAATGGACCAGATAATACTACTATTTTATTTAATCAAGCTAGTGATACAACTGGTACACCTTATAGTAATACTAGTTGTTTTTTAGTATCTTCTAATATGGCAATATCTAATTTAACAATAAAAAATTCCAGTACTCTATATACTACTGGAAAAACAACCACAACAGTTTTATATAATACATCTTCTATAATAAATTTTACATTAGAAAATGTAATTATAAATAGTACATGTAATTCTGCATATAATACTGGAATATACATAAATAATACTGGTCTTGTAACAACTTCAAATGAATTAACATTCCGTAATGTAAGTATTATTATTAATTCATTATTATCTGCTTCTCTTAATGTAGGTATTTATACATCTAATACTAATAATGTTAATTTATTTAATGTATCTATTAATACACAAAGTGCAACATCATCTAGAAATTATGCAATTAGTGTTTTAGACAGTCAATTTAATATATATAATTCGTCACTATATAGTGATTCTGGAACTATAGAAAACTTGGGAATTAAAACAAGTACAACAAATTTTACTCAAAAATTAATACAAATTTATAATGGACAAATAAGAGTACAAAATAATATTGATTATAGTATTTATGCAGATAATTATTATACTATTGTTTGTAATGGAGTACAAATGTTAGGAGATACTATTACTAATACTTTATCGAGTCGTATATTTTGTAGCGGATGTTATTCATTTAATACACCATCAGATAAATTAAATATACAAAGCATAAATAGTAGAGGTCAAAATGAACAAACAAATTATAGTACTATTACTATTGGAGATACAGCAGGTAAATTAAACTCTACAGGTATTGATAATGTATTTATTGGTGTAAATTCTGGTTCTAATGTGACTACAGCTTCATATACTACTCTTCTAGGATCTTTTGCAGGCAATAATATAACGACTGCAAATAATAATACATTATTAGGTTCAAATACAGGAGATTCTATTACTACAGGAAGTTTTAATACAATTACTGGTTCAAATGCAGGTATTAATATTACTACAGGAACCCGTAATATAATTACTGGATATAATTCTGGTAATTCATTAACAGTAGGAAGTAAAAATACTATTATAGGTTCAGAAAGTGCTCAATCATTATCAACTGGTAATTTAAATGTATTTGTAGGTCAATCTACTGGTTTAAATACAACCACAGCTAATACAAATACATTTATAGGTTCAAATACTGGTATTAGTAATAAAACTGGTAATGATAATACATATATTGGATATCTTTCTGGAAATTCAAGTGTATCAACTAATGACAATCTTATGATTGGAAGACAATCAGGATTTAATAATCTTTCTGATGGTATAGTAGCTATTGGTAATTATGCGGGATTTAATAATATTAGTAATATTAAAAATACATATTTAGGAACAAATAGTGGATATAATAGTAAAACTGGTGATGGCAATACATTCTTAGGTAATAAATCTGGATATAGTACATTAGAATCATCTAGTGCATTTAATACTGCTATTGGTAATGAAGCAGGTTATTCATTAACATCCGGAGCTAGAAATGTACTAATAGGTTCTACTACTAGTTCTAATGGTGTTTCAAATGATAGTGCAGGGTGGTCATTATCATCTGGTAATGATAATGTTCATATCGGTGTAAGTGCTGGTAATAAAGCAACTTCAGCAATAAATAATGTTTTAATAGGTTCTATAGCTGGTACATCTATTACTACAGCTTCAAATAATGTATTAATAGGAGAAAATGCAGGTAATACCCTCAGTACTAGTGGTCAAAATGTTATTATAGGTACAAATGCTGCAAATGTTTATAATGCTGGTAATGGTCTTATAGTCGGTTATAATGCAGGTACTGGTTATACTGGAGCTGAAGCATTTACGATAGGTTATAATTCTGGTTCAAATGTTTCAGGTGATTATAACATGTTTGTGGGTTATAATTCTGGAGGGCTAACAAAAGTAAATACCACCGGTGCATATAACATTGCAATTGGACCATATACTGGATTTAATTTATCATCAGGAACACGGAATGTAATTCTTGGTTCAGGTGATTCAAGTGGTAGCACAGGTAAGCTAATAAATACTGGAAGTGATAATACTTTAATGGGATATAAATCTGGTAGTGCATTACAAGCCGGTAGTGGTAATAGTTTATTTGGTAGTAATGCAGGTGCAAGCATAACATCTGGTGTTGATAATTTAGTATTAGGATATCAGACCGCCTTTAAATTGAATTCAGGATCATATAATGTGGTATTAGGACCACAAGCTGGCTATAATCTTAATAGTGGTCAAAGTAATATATATTCTGGATTTCAAGCTGGTTATAATAACCAGACAGGTTCTTATAATATTAATATGGGATATAAATCAGGTTATAGTTCTATAGGAAATAATTATAATATTCATATAGGACATAATACAGGATATAAATCAGTAGCAGATAATAATCTTTTTTTAGGATACCAATCTGGATTAAATAACACGTATGGAACTAATAATATATTTATAGGATCTGAGTCAGGTGCAGGAGTTAATGCTAATAGCGAACAAACAGGTACAAATAACATATTTTTAGGAACAAAAGCAGGTTATGGTAATAATAATGGATATAGTAATATATTCATGGGAGCCAACTCTGGTAAAAATAGCTTAGATGGTACTAAAAATATTTTCATTGGTGAAAATGCAGGTTCTTCTAGTACAACTAGTCATAATATATTTATAGGTAATTCTAGTTCCAATACATCAGGTGTTGGTTATTTATCAACAGGAATAGGTCAAAATAATGTATTTATAGGATCTGATGTTGGTATTGCAAATACTATAGGTAATAAAAATATTTTCCTAGGGGATCAAGCAGGAATGCATAATGTAGCTGGTGTTGAAAACATTTATATAGGAACTAATGCAGGACAAAATGCCAATTCAACTGCGGCCAATTATAATATAGCCATTGGTTCAGATGCGGGTATTAATAACCAATCTGGTACAGAGAATATTTTAATAGGTAGACAAGTAGCAGGATTAGCAACCAGTACTAACTATAATCAAAATATAATAATAGGAACTGACGCAGGTCAGAATATAAGGCAAAATAATCAGATATTTATAGGTACAAATGCAGGTCAGATTAATACTACCGGAGATCGTAATATATTTATGGGATTAAATGCAGGTAAATCAAATATTACCAGTGCAGATAACGTAATAATAGGAAGTGATGCAGGTACAGCATTAAGAGGAATTGATGGAATAGGTGATAATGTATTAATTGGAGCTCAAGCAGGTCAAGTGTTAGAAACAGGTACAAATAATATATATATTGGATCAGGTGCAGGTACAAATGCAATTACAAGTATCAATAATGTAGTAATAGGTGCAAAGGCTATGAATCAAGGTAATGCAGATGATGTAGTTATAATAGGGAATAATGCAGGTTTAAATAATCAGACTGATGCAAATATTTTTATAGGTTCGAATGCAGGAGTCCAGAATACAACAGGTTTAGGTAATATATTTGTAGGTCATGAATCAGGATATAATGTAAATAGTAATGGAAATATTATATTTGGTAATAAAACAGTATCAACAGGTAAAGTATCAGATAATAATATTATTGTAGGTAATGAAACAGCACAAAATGTAGTAAATAAAACCAATTTTGCAAACAATATTATCATGGGTCCAAATGCAGGTAAATCAAGCAGTTTATCTATAAATTCAATTATATTAGGTTCAAATGCAGTTAATACTGGAACTGGAGGAGAAGCTAATATAATTATGGGTAATGATACAGCAATTAAATTAGGTAATTTCAACCCTTATTATGGAACTATATCATCAGTTATTACAATAAATAGTAATTATGTCTATATAAATATACCTTTTGGTTCTGGAGGATATTATTTTAAAACCAATGATTTCATTATAATAGAATCACTAATTAATAATTATGTATTTCAAACACAAATTATAGTAATTAAATCAGGTACAGGATCTAATATGAATAAAACGCAAATAATATTTAATACAAAATCAACAGAAACAATACCTATTGGATCTATTATATATGTTAAAAATGTAAAAATAAATTCAGTAGGTAAAAATGATTTTAGTAAATCATCAAGTAATATGTGTATCGGTGATCATAATGGATTTGGACTTACATCAGGAAGTAAAAATGCATCAATAGGTGATAATGCGATGTATAATAATAAAGTTGGAAAATATAATATTACTTTTGGAACTGAATCTGGATATAATATAAATACTGATAATAATTTATGTTTAGGAATACAAGCAGGTTATTCAATAGATAAATATAAAAATAATGCAGTAGTAAATAATATTACATTTAATAAAGATACAAATAGTGTATCATCTAATAATATAGATTTAACTAATTTATATTACGGTACAGTAATTGAAATAGATGGTTCAAGTGATAATGATAATAGATATTATGTAAATGGTACTGCAAATAATGCGGTTATAGTTCAAGGATATCCAAATATTTTTGAAGTTGGATTACCACCAAGTGCTTTATCAACATATTATACAATAAACGCTTCAAAATTTTATTTTACAAATTATACATTTACTAGTGACAATGTTAATAATTATATTAATATTTATGAATTAGATATATCAGGAATTCCTATTATTAATATACAATTTAATAATTCAACTGATGCAACAAATTTATTTAATATTATAAGATATATATCTCATTTTGAAATACAAAATTCTAAATTTAATGATGGAATAAAAATAGTAAATTCTTATTCCAAAACAGGAATTACTCTTAATGGAAATAGTATTATAATTTATACAATACAACCTTTATATATGGAAAAATATGGTGATACTTTAATTACTTTAAAAATTAATAATATAAGTTTTAATGCAGATATATCTAAAAATGGTTTTACAACAAATATATTTTCAAATGATGCTCTAAATGTACAATTTGGATTATATAAAGGTTCTTATAATGTGAGTCAAAACTTACCATATTTTTCATCAGAACCTAATCTAAATATTAAAGGTACTATAGTTGATAAACAATTATATAATGGTGTAGTAAGTGATAATATTAATAAGATTTATATTAAAGGTAATACATCATCGATAACTGATATAAAAAGCATAATATCTAAATATACATATACAGCTTTTACATCTATTACTTCAAATAATATTATATTTAATCAAACTACAAATACTATAGAAAATATTTCCAATTTAATATTAACTACCGGATTATATTTAATATCTGGAACAACATATAATAATGGGTATTATTATATAGATTCATTTAATACTCAAACTACAATAAATAATGCATTAGTAAATCCTACTTATCCTTTAATAAATGAAACCATTGATATATCAGTTCAAGGACAAAACATTATATCATTTAAATATGCAGAAATATCTAATGCAAATTTTTTTGGTGATTTTTTCAAATCTGATACAAGTTTTAAAGGTAATATTATTAAAGTAAAATATAGAAATGATTATTATTTAAATTATGCAATGGGTGCATATGTATTAGAACATTATAATAAAAATTATTTAGCATTGGATAATAATTTACTAAATTTTAATAAACAAAATATAATAACAAACACTAATGATATATCTTTTAATGAAGCTTTTAATACAATAAATTCAACTATTACAAATTTAAATTTATTTAATATTGGAGACATTATAACTTTATCTAATTGTACTAATGCTAATAATAATACTACATTTAAAGTAAGTTCTATAATAACAAATATAATTAGTCTTGATAAAGATTATAAAAAAATAGCTGTAGGTAGTGGAGGCACTATACAATCATTTATATTTACAATTACTGGTCCATTAAATAATAGTTTTAATATTACACTTTGTGATAATAATATTAAAGTAATAAATTCTAATATATCAAATCCTAATAATTATTTATCAAGTAATGATTTAATATTTCAAACATCGAATATAGAATTAAATAATATTACATTTTATTCATCAAATTCTACTATAACTACAAATATAGACTATGAATTTGTAGATATAGTAGCACCAGTAATTATAAAAATAGAAAATTCAACATATAACAATAATTTTTACTTAGTTACAACAAATGATATTCCATATAATAAATTGCAAATAGATAATACTTTTAATATAATTACTGATGAAACAAGTACTATTACAATTAAAACAAATTGTATATCTAGCTATATAAATACATTAGATTTAGGAACATTAGATTTTAATAAGGAATATATTACTTATGGTTCAAAAAATAACGATAATGTAAAATTTAAGTTATATAATGATATACATGCTAAATCAAATGTATCAATATATTTAAGTAATGATAGTATAATTAATAATGATAGTTATAATGATGTATATTATTCTATAAAAACTCAACCAAATGACATTATAAGTTTAAATACTGGTCCTATGTCTACTACTAATTTACAAAGCTTTATTTTTGGTTATAGCAGTGATGGCTTTTATGGAAATAACCATTATGCAAATTTAATTTATTTGTCTAGCAAATCATTTGCTTTATTTGATAATCCTTCTAGTGCAGATGTGCCTTATATGCAAAATAGTTATATTACTTTAACTGATAGTAAAAATTTATATAGTGGTACATATTTTGTTACAAATGTGTCTGGGTCTGGTTCTAACAGGATTATTACAGTATCTGATTATTATTCACCATCAGAATCACCAAGTAATATTAAGTTAGTACATTTTAATACTAATGATTATCCTTATCCTCAAAAATTCAAAATAGATATAATTATTTATCAAATAAAATCTACTACTAATATGAATGATATAGTAAATAGTATAAATAAAAATGCATTATTAGTATTAAAAACAGCTTTTGGTAGTACTATAGATTCTTCTAAAATAGATAATAGTTATTATATATCTAATATTGTTAATGATTCTAGACAATTTTGTATATCACTAATTCCTACTATTACTGGTGGTATTACTATACAATCTTTTGATAATTTAATTATTAATAATGTAGAAACAAATTTAATAAAAGGTATATTTCAGAATTATGAATTTAATAATAGTAATATTACAGTGGCATCTGGTAATGATATATCATTTAATATAAATACAGTAGTTTTGCCATTAAATATAAATGCACCTAATGGATATGTAAAAATATTAAATACACCTAGTAATCAATATGATGGATTATATTTTTATAATTACATTGTAATAACAACAAATACTATAAATTTAAGTTTAGGAACACAATATATGCAATTAAATACTAATTATACAAGTAGTTTATCTTTACCAATTGGTTTAATAATTAATAATTGCAATGTACTTTTTAATCAATTTGTAATTACTAATAGTATAAATGATAGCATAAATTTAAATAATATGGTAACTAAATTACAAGATAATTTTAAATATATATCATTCAAAAGAAAATATGAAGACCCATTATCATTAGTTAATGATAATAATAATTTAACTTTTAAAAATGATGGTATGATTCTTAATACAGGTACATATAGTTTATCATACAATAATATATTATCTTTAGAAGAAAATTGTCCAAATGATACTAATGTTTATAGTTATATTATAGATTTTGGAACACCAAATCCTATTACTAAACCTAGTAATATTTATAGAAAAAAGAAACGTCCAATAATTTATTCCAAAAAAAGTTTTAGTATTACAAGTAATTTAACAGTGGATTTTTTCACTAGTCCATTATTAATTCTTATAAGTTCTAATATAACAATTTCTCCAAATTTAAATATAATTCCAAATAGCAACTATTCATATAATCAATATTATGGTAAGACTTTTGCAATAGATAATTTTAAAATGTTTAAGAAAAACCAAATTATAAAATTAGAAAATTATTTACCTTTTTCTGCAGGTAATTTTAATGGTATATTAAAAATAAATGATATTAGTCAAGATTTAAATACTATATATTGTGTTCCTGTACTAAATAATGCAAACCTAAACTCTACAATTTTTCAAAGTCCTTATACACAATCTTATAATGGTATAGCATTTAATATAGAAAATATTTTAAATGATGTTGGAATGAATTTTACATATTTTAATAATAACTGGAATAATATAGGCGTGATGGGTAATTTTAGTAAATTATGTATAGCTTTATATAAAAATTCATCAGATTATAGTAGTACAGATACTTCAATATATAGTAATTCTGAATTATATTTTACTGATTTATATACGGGACAACCAAATAATTTATCCAAAAGTCAATTATTATTTACAAATAATAAATCTAGAACAAATTTGAAAGAATTATGTATGAACAATACTTTAATTATACCTTTAGATAATATAAGCACTAATTATACAAATATTTCATTTCATAATATAAGTATAGTAGGTTCTAGTGACATTTCATTTTATTCATCAAATAATACTATTACATCAATTACAACAGATTTAAGTACTTTTATAATAAGTGAATATATATTAGTATCAAATACAATAAATAATAATAATCTATTTCGTATTAACGATTCAATAGTTCCAACATCCAATAGTATAATAATATCAAATACTTATACATTAATAAATGAAAATAATAAATCTGCTACAATAAGAGCAAATAATATAAATACATCAAATAGTTCAATTACAGATCTTTCAATATTTAAAGGAGGTCAAACATTAATAATATCTCAAACAATTTATAATAATACTGCATATGTATCTAATATAGATGTAAATTCAAAATATAGTATTTATATAGATTCAAAAGATGTTATTACTGAAATACCGGATTATTGTTCTATAGAAAATAGCATGATTAAAGATGAAACATCTATTGTATCTGGAAGTTCTAATATTAATTTTGATAATAATCAAATTACATTATCTGATAATAATGATGATTTAAGCATATTTAGACCTAAACAAAAATTACAAATTACAAATAGTACTGCAAATAATAGCAATTTTACAGTATCAGAAAGTATAGTACCATCTAATGTATCTATTACTATAGATGAAACATTGAATGTTGAAAATAATTCGAGTGCTATTATATCAAAAACAATAAATTTTAATATTATCGGACAACCGATAGAAGTAAAATATACTGCAAATTATTCAGATTTATATAACTATGAAGATGCTCAAGGAAATAATGCTATGGTTGGTTCATTTGCAGGTCAATTTTCTGGTGAATTAACATATAGTATATATAATTTATATTTGGGTAGTAGATGTGCTCAAGTAAATCATGGTAGTGGTAATATTTTTATAGGTAATGAAGGTAAAAATGCATTAACTGCATCAGAATCTGGGTCATCAACTTATAGTAATAAATTTGCAATTTACAAAAACAATTTTGTCGGTGTATCATCACAACCGTTAATAGGAGGTGATTTTACTACAGGAAGGGTTGGTATTAATACAATTACACCTGAAAATTTTAATACAAGTACTGATGTAACAATAACAGATACAAAATTAGTAGTTAATGGTGGTGTTGTAGCAAATTCTTATTCACCATTTACAGGATGTCATATTGTAAAATTTGCAAATAGTAATATAGTAACTAATATAAAAGAAGGTATGATTGTTTCTAGTACTGGTATTATAAATAAACAAAATATTATAACCACATTTTGCACTGTAGATTTATCAAAAGTAGAAAACGATAAAACTGTATTTGGTATTTATGCTTTTTCTGAAGAAACCAAATCTTCTAGTGAAACTGAATATATAATTAATTCTGACGGTAAATATGTTAAAAATCCATTATATAATACTAAAATGGTAACTTTACATTATGTTGCATCTTTAGGAGAAGGTTGTATATTAGTTAGTAATTATGGAGGTGAAATACAAAATGGTGATTATATTACAACTTGTCCAATAGAAAATGGTGGTTATGGTTCTTTACAGAGTGATGATATATTACGTTCATATACAGTAGCAAAATGTACGGAAACTATAAATTGGTCGTCTATTCCAGAAACTATATCATATGATGGTAATATGTATAAAGTATATTTGGCAGGTTGTACTTATCATTGTGGATAATTTATAATACTATAATACTATAATAATTATAATTATTTATGAATTATAATTAATTATAATTAATTATAATTAATTATAAAAATAATAATATTTTTTTATATTTTTTGTATTTTTTTCTATATTTTTTGTATCATAATATATTAGATAATATTAGATAATAATAGATAATATTAAAAAATATTAGATAATAATATTTTATTGTAAAAATCTATCTATAAAATGGTTAAAATATCTAATTTAAAAGATAAAAAATATTTAGAATCATTAATTATAATTATAATAATAATTATAATATTATTGATAATTTGTTATATATCAATAAACAACAAAAATAATGAAAATTTTTATAATAATAATTTTATACGTCTAATACCTGATGAAGTATATAATGTTACACCTTATTTTACTGGAGGTGGTATAAATGGTAATGATATAAATAGTGCTATGATTTCTCAATTTTTAGTTAGAGGACCAAATAATGAATCTATATTAGCACTATCTGATGGTGGATATGTAAAAATGGTAGTAATAAATACTATTCAAAATGGTTTAACTTTAAATCAACCTTTATATTTTACGGATACTACAAGAACTATTATGAGATATAATCCTTTAAATGTATCAACTTATAGTAAAGGTATAATTAATAATTCTTATATAATATTTTATAAAAATGAATTTTGTAAGTATGAAACATATATGTATGGTACAAGCATAAATAATAATCAAACTCCTGTTAAAGTTACCAATTATGCAGACGGTCCTAATGGTGAAAAAATAGCAATTATATTAGATGATGGAAATGTTAAAATGGTAGTAATTGAAAGTAATTCTAAATTAGGTTCTTCACCTGTAGGCACTGCTAAATATTATCCAGATACTACAATAAATAATTATACTCCAGCTAAATGGAATTTTGCTTCTATTAATAATGGCGGTTATTTAATATATAAAAGTATTATTAAATTAACTACATTTCAAAATATCTTAAAACCATTTAATAGCCCATTAAATATAAGAAGTATTAAAATAAATAATACATTTGCTACTAATTTTAGTAATCCTATAAATAGCCCAAATTCTGATAAATATTTACAAATATCACAAGTAGCAGTATATGCAATGGTTGATGGTAAAGAAACTAATGTAGCACCATTAGGAACTGCATACGCATCATCTATCTATGATAATAAAAACATTGCTAATTATGCAAAAGATGGTAATTTAAATCCAAAACCTTTTAGCAATACATATTGTAGTAGTTCTGGTAATAATAATGAATGGTGGTATTTAGAATTAAATAATAATTATAATGTACATAAAATAGTCTATTATAATCGTAGTGATAGCGCTAAATTACGTGCATTAGGGTCTCAAGTTGAATTATATAGTAATGTTTTACCAGCAAATAGAATAAATACAGTTCTACCATTATATACACATACATTAAATAATAGTGATGTGCAACCAATAGAAATTTCACCACAAGAACCAGCACCACCTCCACCACAATTTCTACCAATTCCTCCACAATTTCTACCACTTCCTCCACCAAGATTTCTACCACCTCCACCACTACAATACCAACGACTACGAGACCTACTACCATTTCGACCACCTCCACCAATAATTAGACCACCAGCTCAAATAACAACAAAACCAATAACAACAAAACCAATAACAACAAAACCAATAACAACAAAACCAATAACAACAAAACCAATAACAACTCCATTTATTACAGTTCCTTTATTAAATCCTGTTACAACAAAAACTGCTAATAGTATTTATAGTATACAATTAAATGATGCATTAACTAAATCATATGATAATATTAATAATACACGTGAAACTAATTTAGATAATCAAGAAAGAATATTTAATTTAGAAAAACGTATAAAAAAAATAAAATTAGATTTAATTGATATAACAAAACCAGTACAAAATTCTAATATAAAACCACCTAAATTTTATTAATTGTTTATTAATTTTTTTATTATTTTTATTTATATATTATTTTCATATAAACAAATAATTACATATAAATATTATAAAATATAATTTAATATATTTTTAAAATGTCATATGAAGTTAGAAATATTTCAGATGTAGATAAAACAAATATAAAATTAGGAAAAACATTTAAATATTATTTGGGTAATGATAGCAGTTATAATTTAACAAATATATATTATATAAATACTAATAATACACCTACATCTACATCTACACATCATACATCTATACCTACACCTACAAATACTACAAATATATCATCTTATATACCAAAAGAAAATGAATCAAAAAGACAAGATTCCTTTGATGAGAAAACTAAATTAATATTCCAAACACCTCTTATGTATGTACCTAAAAAAATAATACATTTTAATGAAAAACCATTTATAGAATTATCATTTAATAATGAAGAAAATGATAAAGATGTTCTAGAATTTAAAAATTGGATAAATAATTTAGAAAATTATATTTATAAATTAATAAAAAAGAGGAAAACTCTTAATATAGAAAAATGTAATCTTTGTAGTATTTTAAAAAATAACAATAACAATAGCAATAACAATAATAAAAATAATAATTCATCACATATGATAGTACCTTTAAATATTAATATTAGCAAATGTATATTGAATGAAGATTATAATAATAGTAAAAAAAATAAAATACTTTTTAATTGGGATATACCTGTTCCAACTTATGCAATTTCAATAATATGGGTTAAAAATGTATGGGTTAAAAATGAAAAATGGGGTATTAATTTATTTATGTATACTTCTAGAGTAATGAATTCTCATATTTTAGATCCAATAGAATTCATGGATTTAGATAATACTTATTACAATAATAAAAACATTAAAACACAAGATATTACAAAATATTATAAAGAAGATAAAAATGCATCAATACAAATTGGACAAATACCAGAATATATTTTATATTTTAAAATGTTAAAAATGGGTATTCCTAAAGATGCAGTTAAACAAAAAATAGTAATAGCAGGTTTAGAATCTAGATACATTGATTATCCAGATACAACACCTTATATAACTGTATTGCATTATATTAGTAATCCTCATTTAGGTCCATATGTTAATACAAATACAAATACAATTTCAAATACAATTTCAAATAATAGTAAAAATGAAAATAAAATAGAAAATGAAAATAATTCTAGAAACAATAATATTTTAAATATTAAACCTAATATTAAATTAAATTTATTAAATAATATTAAATCTGGAGAGATTAAATTGAAAAAAGTTAATCTAGATAAAAATACTACAAAAGATAAAATTATCTCTGGATTAATTAAAACAAGTTCTAATGTATTAAAAGTACCATCATTAGGAGATATTCAAAATGCATTGTCTAATTTAAAAAAAATAACTATAGAATCTCACAGTAATATATAATTTTTAAATTTTTAATTAAATTTTTATTTTTTAATAATTTAAATCTTTTTATAATATAAATAGTATTTTATAATTTATAAAAATTAAAATCAGCATTTAAAATACGCAACGCTTTAAATAAATGGATTTATTATTATCATTTTTTATTCTTATAATATCAACTATTATTGGTATTATTATAGGATTATTTCTAAATATTGAATCTTATATATTGATATCATTTATAGTAATTTTATTATTTATAGGTATAAAATATTTAAATAAATACATGATTTTAGAATCAAAAAAACAAAAATTAAATACAAGTCCTTATACTACAAATGGAATACAAACAACAATAAGTAATGTAACTGATTATAATCCAACAAAGGATAATTCAAATGGTAAATTTGCTAAACAAAAAGAATTAGAAGATACTAAATATAGTATATTTAAAAAGAAAGATGAATCTGGAAATGATAAAAATTCATTACCATTAGATGGATTATCACCCAAAGATTTGCTTACAAGTCTTAATTATATAACTTATTCTACAGCAAATCCATATAAACCAATTAGTTATCATAATTATAAAACACATGCAGATAAATATTTAAATGATGATGGTACAAAACTAAGTACAAATGATATAAAATTACAAGAATTTACAAAAGCTCATTATCCTCAATTAACTGAAAATCAGATTGATGCTAGAGATTGTTTAAATTTTGGGTCTGGAAAAGATTCTTGTTTCCAAAGTGCTCAATTATTTAATAATATAAAAGAGGATTATGGTATTCTTAATAATGGTGTTAATGTAGATAATTCAAATTTAATAATTAAAGAAGATTTTACAAATCCTATGATATTGAATACTGATAATAGATATCAACCAATATTATTTAAAAATGCACCAAATGGTAATTTAGATAGAATATTAGATGGCGAAAGTAATGAAAGAATTAATTTAGATATTAGTACAGATTTATGTCGTAATTGTAAAACAGCTAAATGTCCAGATGATTATTGTAGTCTTCAAAATCAATTATTTATGTAATTTTACTTATAATTGTCTTAATTTTTGTAAGTTTTTATTTTTATAAAATTTTTTAATTATTTTGCTTATATTTTTCTTATTTTCACTAAAAATATAAAGATAAATATAATCTATAATCTATAAAAAAATCTATAAAAAATCTATAAAAAATCTATAAAAAATAATATTATAAATATAATTTATAAATATAATCTAAATAAAATATAAATAATAGTAATAATAATCATAAATAAAAATGGCATTACCAACTATTAATCCAGAATCACAAAATAATAGTTTTAGTTTAGCAAGCACTCTTATTATTTTAATTATATTTATAATTTTCTTTGGTATATCTTTTATGATACAAGATATTAAGTATCGAGTATGTTATTATATGATTCTAGCATTATTATTCCTAGCATCGCTTAATATATATTTATCGATTGTATATTATATTCAACTTAGAAATTTACCAGGGGTACAAGGACCTATGGGTCCTAAGGGACCTCAAGGTATGACTGGTAATACAGGTAAATGTAGTTTTTCAGAAAAATGTGGAATAGCTAATCCAAGAGGTACAATTCTTACTTCTGCTGTAAAAATGTATAAACCAATATCAAGACAATGTTTAGATACACCAAATTTAGGAACTTGTGGAGACCAAGATACATTAGATCAGGCTGTTCCAATAAATGCTCAAATTAATATGTTAGAAACACTTGCACAAAATAGTTCAATGTCACAACGTGATTTTGAAGAGAAATTAAATGTTTGTATAACAGATCCAAATTCATGTATGGATCTTAATGATTTTTAAATAAAAATATATTTTTATTTAATATCTTTTCTATTATTTAATATCTTTTCTATTATTTATTATTGTTATATTTTTATTAAAAAAATATCTTTTAATACTAGTAATTAAAATAATAATCATAATCATAATAATAATCATAATAAATATGGATACTATATATTATATTTTTTTTGGTGCAATTGGTATAATTATAGCAGTTGGTATAGGTATTGAATTAAGTAAAAATATAGATGAATTTATTATTTCATTTTTATTCTGGCTACTTTATATTATCACTATTGCTACATTTATTAATATTGTTTTAGTAGTTAATTATTATATGACAATGAAAGATAAAAAAGGAATTCAGGGAGAACAAGGTGAAAATGGTGATGATGGTAAAATGGGTACATCTGGTATATGTGCTCCAGATTGTCGCGATTCTATATGTGAAGATACAATTATTAAAAGTATAAGAAAAAAACTAAAGGACCTTACACGTAGTGCAAATGAAGTAAGATTTAATAATATTTATATTAAAGGAAAAGTAAAACAAATGTGTGGTTCAAAAGAATTTAAGCAACTAGTACCTTATAATGGTCCTCAAAACTTAATAAATTATTTAGTAGGTATTTGGAGTATATGGATTGATCTAATATTTGCTTCTGGTAAAATAAAATATTTTGAAAATATTGCTGCAGAAACTGAATTTGATTGGTCAACAGAAAATCCATTTTATGAGTTAAAAAAATATGATGTATTTTATTGGGGTTTAGGAAAACAATATAGACCAAAAATAGAAGAAAAATGTTATGATAGTAGTGATGGTGATACTATGGATAAAAATTATACTACTCCAGTAATATTTAGAATAACGAATACAAATGTTTATACTAAATTAGGTAAATCTAAATCTAATGCAGTTAGTTTTTGGCGTCCAGATCAATTTACATATAAAGGTGCAGTATATTATCCTGTAGGCGATCTTGTAATGGGACCTTCAACCATAAATGATAATAAGTCTGTAGAAAGATATGTAGGTGCATCTATGGGAACTTCAGGATATAAATTTGGAAAAAGTATTGGACCAGAACGTGAAACAATTCTAGTATCAGGTGATGTTCAAGGTCCTATTAGTTATAGTGCAATATGGACAAATGCAACTATAGATTCACCACCTAATGTATTTACAATTTGGCGACCAAATCCACCCGTTGGTTTTATATCATTAGGTGATGTTATAACATTTGATAATACTGCTCCACCAACAGGTGAAAGCGCTCCAATTAGATGTGTAAAACAAAATTTAACTAAACTTCAAAAATCAAATGGTACTGTTTTGTGGAATACTACTACTGATTACCCAAGTGGTGCATCTAATGCATTAATTTTAGGATTTAAAGCAAATAGTGATACATCAACTAATGATGCAGATCCAAAAAATGCAGAAACACATTGTTATAATATGTCTAGAACAGTTATTGGAAGTGATGCTAACAATTTACCAGCATCTGATATAAATGGTAATTTTTATATTTTAGATACTACTAAATTTGATTCAACAAATAAAATAGGTGTTTATAATAATATAGTAAATATACCACCTTTAGATGATGCATCTAATAAAGTAGGAAATACTGATGATAATGGATATATTAAATTTCCTGTAAAAGATTCAAAATATAGTATATTACCATATCTTAATTTAAAAAATAATGCAACTTTAATACATACTCATTCCCAATTACCTGTATATGCAAATATAATACCAAATGCAGTAACTAATTCTTATTCAATAAATATAAATAATAATACATCATCTTGTTTAAAATATAATGATAAAAGTAAATCTATTACTGTAGCTATATGTGATATATCTACAACTAGTCAAAATTTTAGTATAATATTTACAGGTAATAAAACAAATGAATGCAAATTACAACATATTGACAGCCAAAATATATTATGTTATAAGGATAACACATTTTCATTAATTGAAGAAAAAAATCAAAATTTTATAAATTATCAATTATTTATTATGCAAAAATAAATTTAGATTTATTAGGTTTATTAGGTTTATTAGATTTTTTGAAATTTTTATTTTTTCTATATTTAATATAGTATTATTTATAATAAATTGTAATAAAATTATTAAATTGTAATAAAATTATTAAATTGTAATAAATTGTAATAAATTTTATTATATTAAAATATATAATAGATAGTAATAGATAGTAATATATAGTAATATATAGTAATATATAGTAATATATAGTAATATATAATAAAATATAGTAATAAATAAATTAAATAGAAAATGAATGTATTATGGATATTTTATATATTAGTTTTATTTTGTATATATATATTGCTAGGTCTTCATATTACAGAAGGTATTGATTCTTTTGTACAAATTGCATTAACATGGGTTATATATACAATTATGTGGTCAACATTTATAAATATATTTTTACTTGGTTATTTTTGGGATGTAGTACGTGATAAAAGAGGACCTACAGGTTTAAGAGGTATATCAGGTGAAAAAGGTCCTGATGGAATAACAGGTAAATGTGCAATTGATTTAGTAGAAGCATATTTAATTAAAGAATTACTTTCTCACATAAATGAATTATATAAATCACGTAGTAATCAATCAATATTAGATGAAACTTATTATACAGTACCATGTAAATATTTAAATAATAAAATTGCAGTAATGGCAGGAAGTAGACAATATAAAGTAATATATAAAAATTTATATGTAGATTATAATGCATCACTTTATGATAAAGCTGATTTTAGTGATACTGTACTACAAACAGATACAAAACCTATTATAAGTATTATAAATTACTTAAAAAGCATATGGACAGTATGGTTTAATTTAATTTATGATGCAACTTCAGCACCAGGAACATGGTTTTTAGATGAATATGGTGATGAAGACTATACATGGTCTGGAGCAGATCCATTTACAGAAATTAGAAAATATGATGTATATTATTGGGGTTTAACACGTGATTTCAGACCATTAAAGGCAGAAATATGTAGAACTTCAGCTACATATCAAAGTTCTAAATTACCTATACCTAATAATAAATTAGCACCTAGACTAAAAATTATTCAAACTAATGATTATTATAAAGTAGGATCACATTCAGCTAGTAGTGGTGGTATTTTAGGTGTTTTTACTAGTGGTTATAATTCTAGTGATGATGTTAGTATATGGAGTCCTAAATCTGTAACTTTTGATTCTGAAACATATCATCCAATTGGTGATGTTATTACAAGCGGAGTTACAGAACATACAACAAATAAAAATAAAACTACTGTAGTTGGTGATATAAAATATAATAGTGGAATCGATAATGGACCAAGTATGAAAACTATTCTTGTTGCTGGTGATGTTGTCGATCCAACAAGTTATGTAATAACTCAAGATTTACGTACACGTGATTGGACTGGTCTTTCTAAACCAGTATGTCCTAATGGTTATACAGCTTTAGGTGATGCAGGTTCTTCAAAAAATCATAATAGAACAAATTATAAATGCTTACCAAACGATTGTTTAACTCAAGTAGAAAAATCACCACGTGGTGAATACGCATATCCTAAATGGAATAGATATAATAGATGGTTTAATTTCAATATTTTTAGTAATTTCGGTTGGAATACTAATTGGAAAGATAATGTAAATACTTTACAAGATTGGGCTGCTACTGGTATAGAATCAACTGATGCTTCAGGTAGTACTGGATATAATGTAGCAAGAGGTGGTGGTAGTGATCCATTCTATAAAATAAAGGATGAATGTTTGGCAGTACCAACACAACCAAAAGCAATTACAACAAAAGAGGTTGAATCCAAATACGATGATTTGGGAATAGGATGGTATGGTCATCCTTACAAATTACAACCTAAATATAGTATATTTTCATATTTAAAGTTAGTACCAGAAGGTCTTATTGTACATAGTGGTACAGGCATAAGATCTTATGTTGTTCATTATGGTGGTTCAGAAATGAATATATATCTAGTTTTAGTTCAAGATGCTGCTGGTACTTATACTAATGCATTACAGATTGATGCTAATACAAATACAAATACAGATATTGTAGCAATATCTAAAAAAGACACTAGACAACAATGGAAAATTGAATTACAACCTAATAATAAAAAACAATTTACATTAAAGAATATAGATAATTCTGGTTATTTATGTCTTGAATTAGATCCTGAAAATGGTAATGCTATTTATACTAGTAAAACTACTAAAGATCCTGGATGGGAAAATACATTGCTATTTACATTTATACCAGCTTTTGGAACACATTTAAATAATATGGATAATGATGGTTATGATTACGGTAGATAGATAATTACATTATTAACTTTTTTATTTTTTTACTTTTCGGTTAGTGTAATTTGAAAAATACTTTCAAAAATATATAATTAAAATATAATTATAATTATATTATTATATAATTATATTATTATATTATTAAGTAATATACCTAATACTAACTATTAAAAAATATAAAAAAATGAAAAAAAATATTGAATTATTGCAAATTTTTTTTATTATAATATTATTTATTTTATATAAATTTATAAATAAAAATAATGATAATGATAATTTTACTTTTCGTAACTTGAGTGAATATGATGCAAGTGCAGATGGATATATAAAATTTCCATATTTGGATTCAAATTATAATAATGATATTATAAATAGATATTATTCAGCCGATGATAATAAACATGATACTAATGTAATATCTTATTTAAATAATGGACTTAGAGTATCTGGAATACGTACAGTAAATCATCCTTATCAACAAAAAACAGGAAAATATTATGGCGGAAATCAAAATCCAGTACTACCTGTTCGTACATTACCATCTAAACCAGCTGGCACATGTAGTATTTTGTAATTTTAATTTGTAATTATAAAATGTCATTAATTTTTATTTATTATTTATTATTTATTATTTACTATTTATTCTTTATTCTTTATTCTTTATTCTTTATTCTTTATTTTATCTTCAATATCTAAAATTATTTTTTTATTATAAGGATAATTATTTACAAAATTAAGAGGTATCCATTTATCAAAGATAATTGATAATTTACATTCAACATTCATATCAAAATTATTTGGATTATTTAAAAATGCATTATATAATAAATGACTAACTTTAATGTTAGGAATTAATGCAATTGAGTGTTTAAATAAATTATTATTTTCATCTAAACAATAAAGATTATAAATATCAGGCATATCAGTTTTTAATATTTTAAAAACTACATTATTTTTATCAATTATTGTATTTGTAGTTTTATTTGAATTACTAACATCTAATTTATTTTCACATGTATGAGTATTTATATCAATATTACTAGTAGTATCTTTATTTTCATCTATATTTACATTTGTATTTACATATGTATTTGTATTTACATATGTATTTGTATTTGCAGTTAAATTATTATTTAAATATGTATTTACATTATCATTAATTTTATTTTTAATTATTAATAATTCTGGATATTTTTCACTAATAAGTGATTCTATTTCACTACTAGATATAATTTCAATTTGACAATCTCTAGGTAAAAGATAAGCATAATTAGAATTTTTAGTATTTAATGTATAAAATATTAATCCTTTACATTTATATGATAAATTTGGTATAAAATCATTTACTAATGTTTTAATATCTTTATATAAAAATAATTTTTTAATTTGCAATGGACAAATTTCTAAAAATTTATCAGATTTATATTCTTGATTCATAATATTATGAATAAGTTCAAATTTACTTAATATATTTTTTTCAGATGTACTCATACCTTTATAAATTAAAATATTATCAATTAAGAAAAACCATCTTCTTTCATTATCACGAACTAATTCTCCAGTAAATATTGTTTCTTTTTCAAATAACTCATCAGCAAATCTATATTTAACACAATGTATTTTAGGATAAGTATAACCATCTTTTAATTTTTTATCTATAAATATAGAATGATTAACGCCATCAATTTTAGTAAGATATAACATATAAGGATTACCGTTTGTATATGTACTTAAAATATGTTGATGGTAAGATACATTTCTAAATATATTAGGATTTAAAATATTATAATCTCTAGTAATAACTTGTATTTTATGTTTAGAATCAATATTTTTAATTATTTCAGATTTACTTTTATTATCATTTACATTATCACACTGTTTATCACAAAATGATATTTTTGATAAAATATTTCCAGTAAAAGTTAGTGCCATTTTATTTATTAAAATTTATATTACAAAATCTATATTATATAAATTATTTATATGATTTATATGATTAAATAATCAATTTTTATATTAATAATTTTTATAATTTATATTTTTATATGTTAAAATATAATAAATATATTTTTAAGTTGTTTATATTTTTTTAAATTATTATGTAACTATAAATTAAATAATAATTAAATAATATATAATAATATATAATAATTAAATAATAATTGAATAATATATTATTATTATAAAAATGACTAGAACCAAAAAAAATATTAAAAGTACAAAAAAAAACTTTTTATTTAAACATGTAAAACAGAACAAATATAAGTATTCTCAAAAATATAAATTAAATAAATTTAATAAATTAAATAAATTAAATAATGTATCCAGAATAAATAATAATAAAAAAAAAACGCAAAAAGGTGGAAATATATTTAGACATTGGCGAAATATGGCTAAATTTAAAAAATTTATTAAAAATTTTCAAAATGAAGAAAAAAAAATTACAAAAGTTATAGGTTCTTATAAAGTAAATGCAAGCACATTTAAACAAATTGCAGAAGGTAGTAGAGATAATACTACAAACTATATATTAAATAAAAGACAATTAACAATTATAGATATGACAAAACAATCAAAAACTGATATAAGTTTTGCTAATAAAACTGATAAAGATTATTTAAAAACTGTAATTAGTGCTCATGATTTAGAAATGATTGAAAATAAAACGAAAAGACTAGAACTTGAAATTAATCAATCCCAAAAAACAATAGATAAAAATTTATCAGAATTTATAAAAGATAAAGTAAATCTAGAAAAAAGAACTAAAAAATTTAGAGATCTTGTAGAAAAATTTAGTGATTCTGATATTGGTAAATTTAATGCAAAAGTTAAATTAATGAAACAAGAATATGAAAATATAAAAAAGGAAAAAAAAGAAACACTAAAATCTATTCATAAAAAAGCACTCAAAAAATATACTAGACATGAATCTGATTATGAAAAAGTTATTAAAATTAATGATGCATTTATAGATAAACAACAAAAAACAGTTCATGAAATAGATGATCTATTAGAATCGGCTGAATTTTATATAGAACAAATGTCAAAATTAGAGGGTAAAAAAGAAACTATAAATAAAGATATAATAATATGGGATAAAACATATAGAGAAATATATAATGTTCTTAAAAAAATTATTGATACTCTAAAAAAAACAATAAAACAAATTGAAGAAATTAAACAATATGAGTTGAAAATTGATATGTCTATACATCCAATTGCACAAAATAGAATAAAAACTACTATGGAAGATATTATTATTAAAGAAAGTTCTTCTAGATTTAAAAATTTGCAAAAAGAATTGGATAATGTAGTTAAATTTTTAAATGCATGTTTATTAAATATAAATGAAATTTTAGATAAATTATTAAATGAAAAAATGGCTAGTGAATTATATTTAGATTCAACAAAAATAGTATCAACATTAGAATATGTACATAATATATTATTAAATTATAAGACAATTTTTAGTCATATTTCAACAAATCAAGATGGTGGTGCTAGTAGTAGAAGAGCTAGAATTTCAGGTCCATCTAAAAAAAAAGCAACTGGTAATTTAACAATTCATCCAATATGTTATAAAAGAGATAATAATAATGGTTATCATGATATATATTCAAGATTAAAAATTAATAAGAAAATGTTATTTATATATAATGATTATTTTGAAAATTATGCAAATGGTAGTATTGAACAACAAAATGGATTACTTCGTTTTAGAACTTTTAGAAGAGATTTACATGTTAACCCTTTTGAAAAAGATAAACAAAAAGAAATAGAAGAAGAATTAAAGAAAACAAATACAAAATATAAAGATTTTTTTCATATGCAAACTTTAGGTATTCCAACAGTTATAAATAATATTGCTAGTGATAAAGACGATTCACCAATATCTAAAGATAAATATGATTTAAAAAGTTCAAATATAAAAATATTAGATACTGACGAGCAAACATTATTATCAAAAAAACAATATAGTGATTTATTTGAAATATCAATAAAAAATATTTATAATTATATTATAAAAAATAAAATAACAGATGTTTATTATACAGGGTTTGATGGTGATTGTAATAAAAATACATCAGATCCTCCTAATTTAAGGTTAAATATAAATAAGTCAATTGATGGATGGACAATAGTAAATTCTAATAATATACAATTACAATGTGAAAATTTAATTGAAGAATTAATAAAAAAAGGTTTTAAAATAGAGAATGATAATGGTATAGATACATCTACAACTACATCCCCAGATTTAACAATACCACTACATGAAAGTCAAACATCAATTACTGAAATACCGTTATCAGGTTATACTATAAAAAATAATGTTTTAGTAGATAGTAATGGATATACAATTAATGTTAAAACTAGTAGTAAAGCATATTATGACGAGGATAATCAAAAAATAACTATTAATGATACAAATAAACCTTTTAAAATTAAAAATGGTATGATTGCAAAAGTATTATCAGATGGTACTATTTTTATAGACCCTAATGTTTCTGAAAATAGTCCAATTAGAAGTATATTATCAACCATACATAATATAAATAATGATAATCAATATAATGATAACATTAAAGTTATTGAAGAAAATGTAGTAAATATTAATAAAATTTTAGACGACACAGTAAAAGATTCAAGTGAATTTATGGAATTGATAAAAAATGTAAAATCATTATCTCAAAATTTAATTGACTTAAAATTTATAGAACCTAAATTAATTAAAGTTGATTATGATAAACCACCAGCATTATCTGTTAAATATCCTTGGATATTAAAACCAGTAGAATTAATTAAATCAGAACTTCATGGTTTGAAAGGAACCGATGTATTAGATAAATTGATTAAAGAAAATAAAGAAGCACAAAAAATAGTTACTAAAAATAGCTATATTTCAGATGATATATATAATCATTTAATAGATTTATTATCATCAGGAAACCCAACTTATAGTGAAGAAAATAAGCAAAATATGAATAAAATAACTAGCAATGATGAAAATTTAAATTATTTAATAACAAAAATAAAGAGTAAAAATTATGACCAACGTACATTATGTACAATTAGTCATAATGTTGTTAATTATACTGGTCCTTATAAATTAGGAAATAGAATTATTGATAATTCACTATGTAAAAAAGAACAGGAAAAAAATAAACCTAAACCTAGAAGGTAAAAAAATAAATAATTTATAAAATAATTTATGAATAATTTATGAATAATTTATAAAATAATAATTATGAATTAAACACAAAAAGTACAAATTAAATATATATATAAATTAAATATAATATATAATATATAATATTATAATAAAATATTAAAACAAAATGATAAATATAAAAACAAAATATATAATTTTAATCTGGATAATAATACTAATATTATTTATTTTTTATTGTTTATTTAGAATTAAATATATAACTAAGAATATACAAGAAAAATATTTAAATATTCCTATACCAAAAAACACAAATGAAAATGTTATTGATTGGATAAATAATATGAAAAAAACAAGTAATATAACAGATGTATCAAAAGAATGTAAATATGTATATGATGATAATTATAAAGTATCTATTCTTGGTTATAGTGATTGTGAAACTGCTTATAATGATTATGTAAATAAAGGATATAATGTTAATAATAAATTTGGTCAAACCGAATCTCTTGCTGAGATATGCCCTGTATCTACAAAAAGTCCATTATATATTAATTGTTTAAAAAAATTATTATTTAAATTTACTAATAGTGCTAATATTTCAACTAATATTAATAATGAATTTACAGCTATACTAAATGACAGATTATATGATCGTAATAAAATAATAAATAATATACAAACAGAAATGAAACCTTATATAAATAGTAAAGAACAGACAGATTTCACTAATTTTATGGATAATAATAATGCAATTGCAAATTATCCAGAAGATGTAATTGGATTAGTAGATAATTATTATGCAAATAGATACAAAACTGGATATAAAATTGGTAGTACGGTAGAAAATTTTATTGATAGTGCTGATTCATCTTCTAAAGTTGATTCTGATATAGAAGCTCTTTTTTTTGGAAATTATAAACCTTTAGATGGACAATTTTTAGTATTAGATGATATTAATATTATGTTGGATTATAATATAAATGATTCTAACACTACAACAACAAAATCAAATCCATCATCACAAGAATCATCACAACCACAAGCTTCAATACAACCAAAAGCTTCAACACAACCAGAAATAACAAAAGCAGCAAAATCAACAAAACCACAAAGAACAGCATATTTACCTACAGAATCATCAATAATTAAAAAAATTATATTAACAATTACTAATAAAAATGGGTTAAAAATTAATATTAATATCGATAATATAAAGAAATTCAATGAAACGGATACTGCTATTATTTTAAAACCATCTAATATTACTGTTATTAATAAACCTAAACTAACAGAAACACAATATATCCAACAATTATTAACAATTTTAGGTATTGAAGATTTAACATATTTAGTTTTAATTTATGATGAATATACATCTTCTGAAAATATTTTACATAAAACTTATAAATTAGTTAATAAAAATTTGGATACAATAATATTATTAAATAAAAAAAAATAAAAAAACATAAAAATAAAAATAAAAATAAAAAAAATATTATTCTAGATATCTTACTAAATAAAATTACTATTCAAACATGTCATTCTTAATGATTTATTTATTTTTTTATCTAAATCTATTTTTTTTATAGTTAGTTTTGTCCCATCTTTTTTGTAATCCATTTTTCCTTTTTTTCTATTTATTTTAAGTTTATCTAATAAATTATCTATTATATTTTTAATAAAAATATTAGTTCTAGAGGCATCAAATATTTTAATAAGATTATTAAAATTTTCTGATGTTTGAATAAATTTTAATTTTGTATCTAAACATTTTTTAAAATATGTATCTAGATTCATCAAAATATAAAATTTTAATATATAATATGACATAACACAACTTTCTTGTTTAAAATGTTTTTTTGGATTAGAATTATTATATGTTTTTCTATATATATCATTATTATCTAATCTAGCAAATTCATCCCAATAATTAAAATTACAAATATTTAATATTTTTGCTATTTGTAAAGTACTAAATAGAATTTCATGTTGAAGATTATTGGTAAATTCTTTAATATTTTTAGATATAAATATATTATTTAATATATTTGCCATAGCTTCAGTAACACATTCATAAAGTAAATAATTATTATCTGATTTTATATTATGTGTTTTAATAAGATATGTAATAATTTCAGAAGGTATATTTCTAAAATCAAGATTATGAAAATGAATTAATTCATGAAATATACTTTTTAATAATTCTTCTTTTCTATAAATAATAATATCAATTGAATTAGTTACTGCACTATTAACATTAATCGTATTAAAATGCATATGAGATAAAACAGTATCATCTATTTCTTTTAAATTATCTGTTAAAAATAATATAAATTTATTTGGTATTTTATCATTATTTAAAAATTCATTAAAAAATAATATACGTTTTGTAATTTCATTTCCTAAATTCTTTAATTTAATATTATCTTCGTATATTTTTTCATCATTATACATAAACATATATAGAAAATTGTCAATTTTTCTTCCATTCCATTCTAAATTAAATTTTACTAATTTTTTAATTTTTAAATCTAAATCTTTAATTATTTCAAAACTTGTAAAACTATTTATAAGAAGACTATGAAATTCAATAGATGGATATTTTTTAATTATTTCTGATTTAATATTGTGTGATATATCATTGTAAAAACTCAATATTTTATTTCCTAATTTAGATTTATCTAGATAATTATAGCATTTGTTATGTGAATATTTTAAATCTAAATATTGTTTTAAAAGTTTTTGTTCATCTAATGTAAATTTATTTATAAAATCAGTATCATATATTAAATATCTAAAAATATCTATAAATGGTGGTATTGAATTATATTTATCTAATTTTGTTTTATTAATAGTAATATTAAATTTAGTTGTATTTTTAGTATTATATATATCATTTAATAATTTAAATTGTGTTTTTGTAAAATGGGTTGTTATATTTTTAATATGAGATATATATTGTTTATATGTAATGGGTTTTGTATTTTTTTTTAAAAAATTAGATGATGTTTTACATATATTTCTAGAAGCAAAAGTATTTTTATTAGTATATTTATTAGTAGTTTTTTTTGTATGCATTTTTTTTCTATTTTCTATTTCTAATAGATATCTAGATAATATAAAAGTTAAAATAAAAAGAAAAAATATTAAATTATTAAATATTAAATTATTAAACATTAAATTATTAAACATTAAATTATTAAACATTAAATTATTAAACATTAAATTATTAAACATTAAATTATTAAACATTAAATTATTAAACATTAAATTATTAAACATTAAATATATAAAAATGTAAAATTATATAAAAATATGTAAATATATATTTTGATATGATGACCCTGCTTTGTTAGAAGGAAAATCTAAATCCTGCACTAGTTGGAAAGTACTAATGCACAAAATATACCAAAAACATAATTAGCTGCATGCCAGAAAAATAATTTACAATTTTTTTGATTACTAGATTTTTCATCATCAAAAGCAACATAATTTTCAAATAAAATAGTACCACCCCATACACAAGCAATTACAAACCAAACACATAATTTTTTATATAAATTACTAATATGTGTTTGGATTATAAATAATGTAAATCCTATTGAAGCCCATAGTATAAAAGAACCACAACAATATGTATTATTTCCAGCATTATCTCCACCATCTAATTCATTTTTACAAACTGCTAAATAAAACCCTCCTATAAAGTATCTAAACATTAATATTATAACAAGAAAAAAAAATGTTTTTGTATGCCCTATATTCATTTCAACTAATCCTAAACATATATAGGTTAATAGAAAAAATATAATATATGCTAAACCATTATTAGCAAAAGCATTAATTCCTATTATTTGATAAATATAAAGTAATGCATTCTGCGGACTAGTACTATCTTCATCTTTAGATATTGAATTTTCAATTTTATCTTGTAAATATGTTGAATTATTATATTGAATAGAATTGAGAATTATGACTAATATAAATAGTCCTATGGATATAAAAGGAAAAATTGATTTTCTTATAAATGCATTTAATATAAAATGTATAAAATTATTTATAAATGAATATTTATAAGAATAAATATGAGGAGATTTATTATAATTATAATCTTTTGAATTGGCTATATTTGCTTTAAAAGACATTTTTATAATAAATTTCTAGTTTATTTTAGTTACCTTAATAATATAAAATATATAAAAACTTGTAAAATATATAAAAACTTGTAAAATATAATACTATATAATACTATATATTTTAGTTTGATGTAAAAATAATGCAATACTAGCTATTATACTAGTATAACTTGTATAATAACACCAGATTGAACCTTGCGAATCAGTATTTTTACCATAATAATATCCAAATATAGGTATAATAAATATTAAATAAATTATCATATAATTTTTATTCCAAAGTACAAGAAGTGGTAATCCAATTAGTATTGCCCATATACCTACGAATATATTGCTATCACTTACATATTTTGTAGTTCCCCAGCTTAAATGACCATCTTTTGTTACAGTAGTACATGTTTTATCTGGTTTATAAAAATGTACAAAATAAATAAGTAATGTACAAATAATTGTATAAAATATCATTAATTGTTTTCTTAGACTACTTAATTTAGACCATGGAAATACATACAATGAACCCCATAATGAAAAAACGGGTTGTGTCACCAATGTAAATGGTATGAGTGACATAGTAATTATTTCATTCCATTTAGTACATTCTATTCTTGGTTCTGTTATCCATAATAAAAGTTCATCAAATTGCATACCACACCATCCAATTAAAGCTATACCTAACCATTGATAATGAGGTATATTAGAAGATAGTAAATATACAATAGATAACAATGAAATTGCTGATGTTTGTAAGCTGCTTTCAATACTGTAACACATTATAGATATAGATATTGAAAATAAAAAATTATCAAACAATGGATATAAATATTAATATAATATTAGATAAATATTATTATAATTTTAGAATTTTCAAAAAAATTAGTAAATCTACCAATAAAATTAAAAAATTAAAATTCTTATCTAAAATTACGATTAGCAATGATTATTACAAAACTAAAAGTTAGAAGCAGAAATAAATAAAATGGAAAGTAATCAACCACCTTTTACACAAATGTTTATTACCCACATCAAGAAGAAAAATAATGATATGACTTATTGGTTATACAATACTATAAGCAAAAATGAATTATTATCGCCATTGCCAATTGAAATATGGGAACATATAATGACATTTGTCTCAGTAGAACCACGAACGTATTCCCATAAATTTGCGTTACAAAAATGGCTATATAACAATGAAGATTGTTCAATTCCTGTTCATCCTGGTAAGTTACTAAAACAAGTTATAATAAAAAATAAAAATAAAAAATAAAAATAAAAAACATTTTGCACTTTTTACACCTTTGGACATTTAAAATGCCGATTTAAAATTGATACATATAAGTCCTACAATCACACATTATAGTAGGACTTATATGTATCAATTTTAAATTTCAATTGTGAGCGACCATATTTTACAGGGAAATCACAAGTGTCCTCATCTATTTCTCGTAGTATTTTCATTTGCGCATAAGAAAAATGCGCAATAATTATTTCTCCTTTTTTCCTTTCAAAATGTAAATTAACGCCGAAATATTTACGTAAAGTAAGAACAATAAACCGAAATAATGTTCTTGTTTCATTATTTAGTCCTTCAAACTTGTATTCCGTTCCATCTTTTGTAAAAGTGGGTGTAATACAAATATCATAATGTGTCGGTTGGTAAAGTGTTGTCATATTAAGTAATTTAGTATATTACTCTATATTAATATTTTATTCATTATAAAAACGGCGTTTTAAATGTGCGAAGGTGTAAACCCTTGAAGATATAAAATATATATAAAACACATATATTATATAAATTTCACCAAAATGAGAGGCTTTAGCCTCTCTATAGTTTTGGCGCGGCTTTTTCTAAAAGCTGCTTAGCTGCTTAGCTGCGTTAGTCATCATCATTTAATAATTTATTTAATTCAACTATTTCTTCAATTCGATGTTTTACATATTTTTTTAAATATTTATTAGATTCAAAATTATATTCAATTCTATTAATCATATCTTGTAAAATTTCTTTAGTAATTAATAAATTAGTATCTTCTTCTTTACTTGGATCAAATTTACGTGTCTTTACTGTCTGGAAATTCTCTTTTTTAGAACTATTAGTTTTTGATTTAGATTTATCACTTGAATTTGTTTGTTTTTGTTTATTAAGTTTTCTTTCATGATGATATTGTATTTGTTTATTTTCAGCTAAACTTTTTTTATAGTCATTTTCACTTTTTTCTTTAATATTTTGTATATTTCCTAGAATACTATTTTTTATTTTAGAAATTGTTTCTTCTTGTTTATTATCATTTGAGTCTTTAAATGATTTTAAAAGTTTATTTTTTTTCATTTCATTATCATCTTCATCTTCAGAATCAGAATTGTAATCTTCATAATCTTCTTCGATATCTTCAAAATCTTTAAAATTTTCAACATCTTCGACATCTTCAACATCTTCAAAATCTTCAATATCTTCGACATCTTCAAAATCTTCATCATTATTTGTAAATCCTTCAATTTTAGTTACATTTTTATTATTAAATAAGCTAGTGCTATATAATATAATAAATAATAATAATAAAACTAATATAGCAATATTAATATTATAAAAACCTATTAAAATAATAGTTATTAAAATAAATAAAATTACAATTTGATTTGATACAAACGAAGTAATCATATATTTTAAAGATATATTTATAAATGTATAACAGCTAATTAGTAGAATTAAAAGCATAATTATAAAAAAATTTATATTTGGATTTTGAAATAATTTTGTAATTTTATAATTAAGATTATTTATTGTAGTCATCATTTTTTAAAAATTGTATTTAATTATGTATTTAATTATGTATTATATATTATATTTTATAAATATATTTTATTACTATAAAAATTCGAAAAAGATAATAAAATTGTAGATAGAAAATATTTATTATTATTGTTTTTATTATTGTTTTTATTATTGTTTTTATTATTGTTTTTATTATTGTTATATTATTTTTTGTTATTATAATAAATTAAAATGTAGGTACGCCTGTTTTAAATTGTTCTAGATGTGTATTTAAAATATTTGCTTGTGGCATAACAGATTGAGGATCAATTGAACCACCAGATTGAATATTATTATTTAAAAAAAATGAGTATTTAGATAAATAAAATGTAGCAAATGAAGAAATATATATTAGTAAAGATATACGTAAATATATTGCTTTAGTATATTCTTTTTTTTCAAATTTATCATAAAGATAAACTATTATCATTCCAACAATAGTTGATATTAATGGTAAAACATAAATATTATTTAAATATTCTAGCATTTTATTATTAATTATTATTAATTATTATTTATATTAAGTATAGTAATTATAATATATTATTATGTAAAAGTAATATATAAAAAATGTAAAAATAACGTAAAATAAGCTAAAAATAAATATAATTATATTTGATTATATTTAATTATATTTGATTATATTTGATTATGATTAAATATAATTGTATTTAATTATATTTAATATGGTCCGTAAATACCATATTTTTTAAATTCGCTATTTAAATCAGCTGATGGACAAAGTGAAGTAGTCTTTTCTAAAGTTTGTGCTAAAGTAGTGTTAGGAATAGCAATAGACATAGTAGGAAATGTAGTAGTAGGTATTTCATTAATTGTTGGTATAGGTTTTGCTTCTTGTAATTTAATGTATTTAGTTGTAGTTGGTGTAAATGTTGTAGATGGTATAGATGGTCTAGATGTTGTAGATGGTATATATTGAGTTGTAGATGGTATATATTGAGTTGTAGATGGCGAATTAGTAGTTTTCTGAGACAAAACATTACCGTTAGAATCTACCATAATAGTTTTTGTAATAAGAGTAGGAACTTTAATATATCTAATTTCATCACAAGGTTTGCACACTTTATTTTCACAAGGTTTAGGTGGTGGGCAAATAATATCTGGACATCTTTGAGGTGGAGGACAAGATGGTGCAGGAGGGCATTCTCGACACAAACCAGCACTGACTTTAACTTTAGGTGCAATACAAGGTGGGCATTTTTCAACAGGTGGCAATGTAGATTTTTTCACATATGCACTATAATCTATTTCAGGTTGAGGAGGACAAACTTTTTCAGGTGGTATACTTGATTTTTTTACATATTGGCTTAAATCAATACGAGGTCCGGCAACTGGTGTATCAGATTTAGATATATATTTATCTCTATCGGTTGCTGTAGAAACAGTACATACACCACTATTTGGATTTAATTCTGTTTTTTTAACATAACTATTTAAATCGGGAGAATATCCATAATCGATAAGACGTTGTTGTAATGTTTTAATTGTATTTTTTAATTGAGTAGGATTTTGACTTTGTAATTGTTTTTGAATAGAATCAACAACAGGATCAATATTTTCAAAATTTTCAATATTTTCAATATTTTCAATATTTTCAATATTTTCAATATGTTCAGTATATTTAATATCTTTATCCATAATCATTAAAATAAAACAAAGTATTAATATAATTCCTAAAATAACAAGAAGAACATTTGTAGTATTTAATTTCATTTTTATTATATAATTATTTTTATAAGTTATATTATTACTATAATAATATATTATTATAAATTTATAAAATAAATAAAATAAAATAAAAATAAATAAAAATAAATAAAATAAATAAAATAAAAAATAAAAAATAAAAATATTACAAAATTAAAAAATTATAAAACTAGAAAACTAGAAAGATTATAGTTTGCAATTGCATGTAGATACACTACTACTAGTATAATCATTAATATTAAATAATTTACATCCATTATTACTTTGATTTATTTGACTTTGTAAATCATTATTAGTATATACATTTTGTGATTTATTAGAGTTTGGATTTTTATCATATTTATCTAATAAACTAAGCATATCAGTTTCTGATATAGAACCTGTAACGTTAGCAAAAGCTGATTTTCCAGAAATAGAAGTCGATGTAGGTGTAGTTGCAGCACTACCGGCACTACCGCTACCTAAATTTAAATTAACACTTAAAGGCATATTTTTATTACCTAAAGATGATGATGATACTTGACTATTAGGATTCATTTTTAATAAAAATTGTTGAATACCAGATTTAACAGAATTTACAACATCAACAACTTGTTTATTATTAGAATCTGATAAATTACGCAAAGATGTAGATGTAGAATATGGATCAAATTCTGATGTGAACATACTACTGGGAGCATTATTAAGAACTGGAATACCTCTAGTAATTGTAGATTGAGAATTAACCCATCTTTGACTTTCAAACCCAGGCGATTTATATGGATTTATTGATAAATTTCCATTAGCATATTGTAATGCCATATTATTATTACTAAATGGATTTATAATTCCATAAGTTGAATTATCAACTTTATCTTTTAAATCTGTAATGCTCCACCATTGTGTAGAATCAAGATTATTTCTTGTTTTTATAGTTAATAGACCATCACTAGATAAAGAATACATTCCTCCAGCAACACCATCTGTAGTAATAGGAATATGTTCAATTAAATATAACTGATTTTTGTTTGGACTATTAGAATCTCCTGATACTGGATATACGTTAAATCCTACACCAAAATAGCGAGATAAAACTGATACAGGAATAGTTTTGGTTGGCATAGGAATACAATATGGTATAGTTGTTGATGAAATATTTGATGGAACATTTACCCCACTTTTAGTAGTTATTGGATTTTTAATAGTTATTGTTGTTTTTTTAGTAGTTGTTGGATTTGCAAAAGTTTCAGGTATAAAATACATAAAATATAAACTTAATCCTGTAATAATCATTAAAAATAAAATAATTGTAAAATTTATTTGTTTTTTATTCATTTTTAACATAATTTTTATTTATATTTTATTATATTACAAGAAATTATTATTAGATTCTTTTTAAATATAATAATTTATTTTATTATTACTCTATTATTCTATTAATATATTATTATATATTTTAGATATTAAAAAATAAAAATTTAAATAATATAATTTATATTAAAATTTGTTAAAATATAAAATATAAAATATAAAATATATTTTACATATTTACATTTACAGTTCCAGTACGTTGAATACCAGATAAAACATTATTAAAAACACCTGTTGAAGGTGATAAAGCTGGACCACTTGTTTGACTATTAGATTGACTAATAGTTTTCAAAATATTATTAGTAGCAGGATTTGAAGATGAAGTATCACTTATGTTTTTACCTTGGTTTAATACAGGTGTATCTGAAGAAGTTGTACCATTTGCATTTGCAACTACACAACTACTAAATACTTTTATAGGTTTATAATTAACACTAGAATCGGATATATTTTGAGCATTTAATATATCTTGTGAATTTTGTAGTTGTTTATTAAGATAATCTAGTTGAAACATTTGATACTGTTGTTGTGCCGTTAAATCTAAAGTATTTAGATTTGCAGGATTAACATTAATTAAAGGATCTACTGTAGATTGTGATTTTTGCAAAGCATTTAAATTACTCATAATTGAATCTAATTTGTTTGAATACTCTTTTAGTTGGATAGGTGTTAATTTTGCAGCTTGATTAGTACTAATTAAATCTGTTTTAGTAGTGTCATTAATAAAATCATTAATAGAACTAGCACTATAAAAATTTTCATTATTATTACTAAATTTAATTATAATATCATTAAGTTTAAATTGTTTTGCTAATTTATAAAACATTATCCCAGAAAATCCAACAACCATATGTGACAATAAACATGATGAATTATTAATAGAGCTTTTAATTTTATAATTATTATTACAAAATAAAAATGATATAGTAACTATAAATAAAATAGCAATAAAATCTAAAATTAATGCCATAGTTTATTTTATAATATATATTTATTTTATAATATTATTTACTTTATAATATAGTAATTTTTTATTTTTATAATATTTTTATAATATTATTATTTCTTATTATTACTTTATAAATTTTATTTAATATTAAAATTTATTATTAAAATTTATTAAAAAATATTTAATATATAAATTTAATATTAAATTTAATATTAAATAAAATTTATATATTATTTAATTTAATAGATTATTTATATCTAATGATAAATTTTGTATAATTTGTTGTTGAGAATCTAATTTACTTTGATATTTATTTTTTTCTTGTATATTTTTAAGATAATTATTAAGAATTAATGATATTTTAGTATCATTATTAAGTGTAATTTGAGGCACTGTTGTTTTTATAGTTTTTGTAGTAGTTGGTAAATTTGCAGTAGTTGGGTTTTTTGTAGTAGATGGTGATTTTGTAGTAGATGGTGGTGGTGGTGATGGTGGTGGTGGTGGTGGTGATGGTGGTGGTGCTTGTGCTGGTGCTGGTGCTCGAGGTGTTAGTGCTAGTGATTGTGCTAGTGTTAGTGGTTTTATAGTAGTTTGTGCAACTGTATATAATTCTATTTTATTATATTTTAAATAAATGAGTGATACAATAATTAATAATGATAATGCAATAAATAAATTTATTAAAGAAGGTGATATAATATTATTAATTCCAGTAAGAAACTTTTGTTTTATATATTTATTATGATTAATATTTTTCATTTTACTATTTATAATTTACTAATTATTAATTATTATTTATAATTATTATAATTATTAGAGATATTATTTATATTTAACTCTAAATATAATAATGAAAAGCAAAATAATATCAAGTAAATTTTAATTTTTAAGATATTATTTTATTTTATTATAAATTAAAATAAAATAAAAATAATTACTATCGAAAAAATAATTTCTTTAAATGATAAAATTATTTTTATATTAATAAATACATTTTTGTTGCGTAAAAAAAACAATTTAAAGATATTCTTTTATTACAAAGTATAATCTAAAAAACTATTAGCTCTTAATTTTAAAATCTTTATTATTTTATTAAATTAAAATGTCTCTTACTGCCCAAATTGGTTCTTCCGAAGTAGCTTTTAAGCTAACTCAAAAAGTTGTAGCTTCTCTTGCTGAGAAGTTCGGTTTTAAATTTGAAGATGGATGGGAAACCATCAGTACTCGTACTGTTGAAAATATCCAAAAGCGTATGAAGCGTGATAAACGTCGTGCTAACCCCACTTCGTCTATCAAGCACCCTCGTACTTCATTTAGTTTTTTTACTCAACGCCAACGTCCTGTATCTCAAGCTGCTCATCCTACTGCAACTTTTGGTGAGTTGTCTCGATTTGTATCTGAAGCATGGAAGGCATTGACTCCTGAACAAATGGCTGAATACAAGGCTCTTGAAATTACCGATAAATTGCGTTATCAAACTGAACGTGATGCTTTGTTGGCTGCAACCCCTGCACCTTCTGAAGTTTCTACAACATCTGAAACTACGGAAGTTGTTGCACCTGTTAAGGCAAAGAAAGTTAAAACTCCTAAGACCCCTAAGACTGAAGCTGCCCCAGTAGTAGCTACACCTGCTAAGGAAGAAAAACCTAAATCTGCTAAATCTTCTAAAACTAAGCCTTCTACTCCAGTTGCACCTGTTGTAGTTGTTGCTGCACCTGTTGTTGAGGAAGTTAAACCTGTAAAAGCTCCTAAAGCTAAGAAGACTGAAGCTAAAGCAGTTGAAGTTGTTGCACCAGTTGCCGAAGTTGCAGTAGTTGCCAAAGCACCTAAGGCACCTAAAGCTCCCAAAGTTGTTAAAGCTTAAATTATTTTACAAATTAATAAATCTTAAAAAATATAAAAATATAAAATATAAAAATATAAAATATAAAAAAATTATTTAAACTTTTCATTTTTTCTTTTCTTATTTATTATTTCTTAATAATACCAATTTGATATTTTTTTAACATTTTAGTAGCATATTCATCATGCCCTATTGCATGAAATAATTTAGATGCATCTTTACCGACTCCTTTCATAATTATATCTCCTCCAGGATGTTTAGGAATCCATTTAGTAATATTTGCAACTTTACCATCTATTATAATCCAAGCATCATTTTTAGTATTATGTTTTGCAACTTCTTCTAGAGTATATTCTTTTTTATTAGTTTTACTAATTTTATTTTTATCAATGTTTTTATTAGTTTTTTTGCTTCCACCTAACATATTTTTTTTTGTTTTACTATTTTTATTTTTATTGACTAAATGACTATATTTATATATTTTATTTAGAACCATATCTGATGTTTCTAGAGCACCTTCAACCCAAGCCTGATGACTACTGTAATTTTCACCACATATATATAAATTTTTATGATGACCTAAAGCTTCAATCATTTGTGGCATAATAATTTTTCTATCATAACCTTTTTTCCAGTAACCAGCTCCAGAAATCCAAGGACAATGCTTATACCATTTAGCTTTTGGTATATCTATATTTGGAAATAATTGTTTTAATTGTTTATTTAATGTATCTTCAAATATTCCTTCTGATACTTGTTTAAACCAATATTTTGCAAACTTAGAATCTGTATATGAAATCATTATAACTCCTTTTTCATAATTAACTGGTATTATATATTTAATTGGTAAATTAGTTGATATTTTACCCATACCATCAAACCATACTTTATGAGTTTTCTTATCTAATGGGTATCTAGCATATATTCGATAAAGAGGTTCATTTTGTATTGAATTAATATTTTTAAGTAATTTATCTAATTTTTCATTATCTCTAGCTTTATTTTTATGTGATGACATCAATTTAATTTTTATTTGTAATAATTTATTTTTAGGAATTGTTAATATTACTTTATTTGCTATAAATTGTTTCTCTTTTTCTTGATATTCGGCAGTTATATCATATCCATTTTGAGAGTTTCTTACAATACGAAAGCCTCCATTAATTTTTAATACAGGTGTTTCTTTATAAATATCTATATTACATTTATTTGTCTTCTTTAATTCTAATAGTTTATTATAAATTGTCTCGGCTAATTGTTCTAGACCACCATTTAATATATAATATTTAGTTTTATCTGAAAATTCATTACTAAATAAATTTATAGCTTCTAATGCATTAAGAACTCCTAATTCGGAATAATAAGGATATATATTAATTAAATATTGTTTAATTTTTGGATATTCTTTTTTGAAATGTTCTACTGCAAAGTCTAGAATAGTTGTATTTATTAATTTTTCTCTTTTAATATGATTTTCCTTAATATATTTTTTCATAAATACTATAAAATAATCAATTGTAGGAAATTTAGTTTTTAAATCTATAGAAGCATTTGTATTAGCTAAATCTTCAATAGGTTTATATGTAATATCACTTCCTATAGATATTACTTTATCCCATAAACCTACTTCTTTAATTAATGAAATAATTTGGTGCTGTTCTGTATTAAAACGTGCTCCACCACCATCCATAATTAAACCATCATATTTAATTGAGTGAAGACGCCCACCTATATATTTTGTAGCTTCTAGAATACATATTTTTGCAGAAGGATATTTTTTACATAATTCGTGGGCTATATAGAGTCCAGAAATACCTGCACCAACTATAATATAATCATACATATATGATTTGGTTTGATTCATAATTTTAATCTAATTATAATATTTTTATAATAAATTTATAATTCTAATATAATTTGATATTTTATAAATTAGAATTTATTCTTTTTTTTATAAAAAAATTGATTTAATAAAATAGTTTTTTATTTATTATTATTATAAGTAAAATAAATACAATCAATTATATATTTCTAATATATTTTCATATTTCTAAATGGGTGGTAATAGTGGTTGTAAAACATTTATTAATGAATATTATAAAAATAAAAACATAGATGGATGTAAGAATATAAAATTAAAAGATTTAGCTGGTAAAACTATAGCAGTTGATATAATGATATTTATATATAGAGCTATGTTACGTTCTAAAAAGCTTTGGAAACATGATATTATTTTTCTAATACACAAATTTAGTAAGTATAAAATTAATTTAGTATTTGTATTTGATGATAATCCTTCAAATAATGAGAAAAAACATATATTTATACAAAGACAAGACCGACAAATAAAAAAAAGTTTATTATATAAAGCAAAAATAGAAAAATTAAAAAATACAAATAAAAATACAAATCTAGATAATTTAGATAATCTAGATAATCTAGATAATTTAGATAATCTAGATAATTTAGATAATCTAGATAATTTAGATAATCTAGATAATTTAGATATTTTAGATGATAATTATATGCAACCAAAAATAAATAAATCGGTTATAAGAGAATGTGAAGAACTATGTAATAAATTAGGTATTTTATGTATTCGTGTAAAAGGTAAGGAAGCTGATGAAATATTTAAATATTTAGTTGATAATAATATTGTTTTTGGATGTTATTCTCAAGATAATGATTTATTAATGCGTGGGTGTAATTTATTATATGATTTAGATTATATATCAGAAAAAATAAATTATATTGATTATAATTTATTATTATCATATTTAAAAATAACATCTGATCAATTTAAAGATATATATATATTATCAGGTACAGAATATAATGAAAAATTATCATATTGTAATTTTAAAATAACTTATGGATTTATAATAAATTATAATACTATTGAAAATGTTTTATCTAATTTAGATGAAATAAATAAAGATAAAACTTCAAAAATAGTTAAAATACCAGAAAGATTTAATTATTTAAAAACTAAAGAAATATTTAGTAGGCAACTTTCTAAAAAAAATATAGAAGAAATTATAGATTCTATAAATAAATATAAAAATAAATATGAAAATGTAAAACAAAATTGTAGAGAATACAGTAAAATATTAATTGATACTATAAATGATTATAATTTAAATTCAAATAATATGCATTTAATTGAATCAAATAAATGTATAAGACAAATTAAAGAATATTATTTTAATACTTTTAGTATTTATGTATAAAAATAATATAATAAAAATAATAAATAATATAATAAATAATATAATAAATAATAAAAAATTATTATCTAAGTAAAAATAAATAAATTATAAAAATATAAATAAATTAATATAAATGTCTTTTTTTATTATTGCATTATGTTCTGTATTATTATTTATGTTTCTTATATATTCTCTTGTGGTATCATGTAAATCAAATAAAGATGGTTGGGTAAATTATAAACAGTATCCTTTTGGTAATATTAAAAGTGGAGCAGGTACTTATGATGAAAATAATGTAAATGACATAACACCTATATCATTTTATGATTATCCTATTTATAGAAAACCTTTAAATTGGCCTATTTGTCACTTAGTAGATTATCCAATACCACATTGTCGTTCTGATTCATTATAGAATTATAGTAAAGTCATTATTTTACTTAAGAACACAAATATTTTCATCTGGTGAAATATCCCATTGTTGTTTTATATTATTTAAATTACAATTTTCTATTGTTATACCATTATTACCAAGTGTTAAACACTTATCATTTATAGCTGAAGTAAATATATTAAAAGGATACACATTATTACTAATTTCATTTACTGATACATTCATTACATCTGCAGCATCAGTAGCAGTATTTATTCTTTTTGTATTAAATTTTTGACTATCAGTAGTATATAAATGATTTTGGCAATCTAAAAGACAATAATCTTCCTTACATAAACCATTTACAGTTAAACATTTATCATTAGCTAAAATTCCATATTTTGTATTATCATTTGCAAATGTACTAATATATTGTGAATTATATCTAGATTTAATTGTTTGGATTGTTTTATCAATTGGAAATATTTTAGATTTTGATAGTATATTTGATTTACCATTTTTTAAATCTTCTAATTTTTGAGATTGAATTAAAATATTTTTACTATTTTCCAAAAGTTTCAAATTATCTATATTTTGTTTATAATTATATGAATTACTTACATTATTTACAAAATTTAGATAATCATTATTATCAGGATTTATATTATTTATTAAATTAAATATAGAATCGGTTTTTAAATTCATAGTAGGTGTACTTGTAAAACCTTCATTTAATCTATATTCATAACTTAAATATAATAAAAATATAATACTACCAATTAGAACAAGAATTAATATTAAATAAATATAATCAATTATCATTTTTTATTTTTTACTATTAATTTTATATAATATTTAATTATATATTTATTTGATTATATATTTATTTATATATATTTATATATATTTATAATATTTAATCTAAATATAATATTATAATCTATTATTATTATTTCATATTTTTATTTCATTTTTTTTAGGTATATTTAATAATTTTAAATTATAAAAAGTAATTAATCAATTACTCAATTACTTACTTTTTTATAATTTATGTAGGTTCAGGTGTAGAAAGTTTAACATTTATTAATGCTTGAGCCATAGATTTATCAACTAAATCAGATAAAGTTCCATTTTTTACTGTTTGTGAGTCTAATACAAAATTATCTGGATAATTTCCTAATTGTGATTTAATTAATTCATATTGTCCATCAGCAGTAGAAATTGTACTATTATAAGTATTTGCGCTTATAGTTGGTGCTATATTAGTTTGGTTTGTTATTTGGTTTTGATTATCTAAAGATGTAATTAATGTAAAAAGATTTCCGCTAGTGCTAAGATTATTTGGAGTAACATAAGAACTATTTCCATCTGAGTATATTGCAGAAATACCTATTTTATAATAAAATACATTATTATTAGCATCATAAATATCAACATTTTTAAAAGTATATTGACATACAGGAATACTATCAACTATATTACAAGTATATTTTTCTGTATTACTACTATTTAATTTAGGATTTAATATGCTTTCATTACTTAAATAAAATTTATTATTGCCAGTATTTTTTTTTTTACTATCATATTGTGCTAATACAATAATAAAACTTTTAGGTAATTCATTTGTAGAACTATTATCAATACTATAATTTATAATTACATTACTTTTAGAAATTTTTAAATATACATCTTTTGGTGCAATATATGTTTTTGCTATTACAGGTCTATTTCTTGTAATTTGTCTATTAGATTTATTAGTTGGATTAGTTGGATTACTTGAATTAGTTGGATTAAAATAAAAATTTTCAGTTTTATCACTATTAATATAACATTTATTATAACTAAAAAAAACAAGTATTATAAGTATTGATATTGATATTAATAAACCTTTGTTTCCAAATAATGATTTTCCATTAGAAATGAACATTTTACAATATATTTATATAATTATATTTATAAATATTTTTACTATATTATCTTAATATTCTTATTATAGTATAATAATATATATTATTTAATATTTAATATTTATTTTTTGATTTTTAATAATTATATTTAGAATTTATAAATTATATTTTTTATTTTAATTTAATATATTATTTTATGTATTGTTTTATGTATTAGGTTTTGTATTATTTTTTGTTATATTCTGTAAAAAAAAATAATCATTAGCCATATCAGAAATTCGCATTTTATCTAATCCATTAATAATTTTATCATTTTTAGCATTTAAATCTAAATTAAGATTTGAAATTTCTTTTTCTATTTCTAAATTTAATTCACGATTTGAATTATATTCCTTTTCATATTTTGTAATAGAATCTGTTAATTGTTTATTAATAATATTATCATTTTGTTTATTATAAATTGACATATATTTAGGTTGATTATCTAGATAATTATTTTCTAAATATACTGATAATTTCATTTTATCAGGTGGATTAAATAATGTATTATATAAACCTATATTATTTGAAGTATCCAGATTAACTGTAAAATTTTCTTGTTCAATAGTATTTGGTATTATTTCAACTGATGGCTTCAAATCTGGAATATTTTGTTTATTTGTAATAATATTAGTATTAATAATAGCATCAACTATATAAAAGGTTGATTTATCATCTGATTTATCATTGGTGTTATCATTAGATAAATGTGATACATTTAAATAATTACCATCTAATGTAATAAATTTTTCAGTAGTTTCACCATCAATAACCATAGATTTTAACATAATTGTATCTGAACTAATTTTTGAATCATAAATATTAAAACTACTTCTTTGTTTATTTTCTGTTTGTCCTTTATTATTTTTTGATAAATTTTTTAAAATAATATTATTAGAAATATCACGATAAAGATATTTATTTGTATTAATATGACAAAATGATACAGTCCCAACACCATCTTGTCCAGATTCAATTCTAAAATTACATGCAGAATTTAAGTTATTAGAATTTATATCAACTAATACTACTCTACTATCACCATTTACACCTAAAAATGTATTTGGATATTTATACGATTTTATAAAAATAGGTCTATTTAATGTTAAATCTGAATCACCAATACATAAGTTTAATACATTTGGTACATTTGATTTAATAAATGAATTATGTTTAACTGCTTTTTGCATTTGATTTAAATTACCTTTACGATTACTATAAGATTTATTTATTTTATTATGAGGGTAGCAATCTGATGGTTCTGTATCTAAAACTGATTCTCTTGTAAAACCAATACAACCTTCTAATTTATTACATATATCTGTACATTGATCAAGTGTTTTTGTTTTCCAAATAGTATCTCTAACATTTTCACCAGAATAATTAGCATAAAGTAAGTCTAAAGATAACTTATCTTCTGATTCAATATTAGGTTCAATAAATGTTTCATTAAGTTTTAGATAATTTATTTTTTCTTTTTCAATAGAATCTTCAAAAGTTTCAAATTGTGATTTAGAATTATAATTTATATCAAATATATTATTTGTTATAATGTAAAATATAATTATAAATAATAATATATAAATTGCTTTAATAAATATTTGTGTTATAGTATATTGCATTTTAAAAATACACAATGCTCTATATTATAAATATATTATTTATTATTTATTATTTACTAATATAATAAATATAAATATAATATAAAAATTAAAAAATAAAAAATATTAAAATATTAAAATATAAAAATATATTGATTTTATGATAAAATTATGTAGAAATTATTGGATATTTTTCCTTAATTTGAGAACTATCAGCTTCATAAGATAATAAATTGTTGATTACTGATTTTAATTTACTAATTTTATTTTTATTTTTATCAACACTTGATAATGTATCATAATTATCATAATTACTAGTTTCGCCAGTAATAGAATTTTTATTAGCGCAAAATTGTCTTAATTGTTCTGTATTTTCAATAAGTTGCTTATGATATGCAAAGTTAGGGTCATCATCATTGGCATCACTAGCATTTGTTATAACTAAATATTCATGAATACTACCAATTTTACATATAATAACATCTTGATCAGACATTACAAAATTAGAAGATTCTTCAGATGTAATTTGTAAATTAAGTTCAGTAAAATTTGATAGATAAAATGTAGATGATTGTTTCATAATTTGAACCATAAATGATTCTGGATTAAATACTAAACCATACATTTTACCATCATTATCATATAATAAATCTTGTATTTTACTATTATTAGCACCTCTTGATAAACTAAGAGTTGATATTTTCCATTTTATATCACTAAATTGATATAAGTCAAATTTATCATCTATAGCTAACATATATCCATTTAAATCATAGTATAATCTTAATATAGGTCTATCTAATTTTGTAGTTAATGGTCTATTAGCAGTAGCAATATCTAATGAGGATTTAGTAAATAATTGTCCTTTAGTGTCAATAGATAAAAGAAAATTAGTTTCATTATCAAATAATACATATATAATATTTGAATTATTAGGAACTTGTACCCAAGGTGCTACTAAATCAATATTACCTAAATTATTTGGTTTTTTCATATAAAGAATATTATCATATCCAACCCCAAGTAATGTAACTAAATCTGTTTTTAAAGAAATCATTCTTAAAGGAATTACATTATTTGGCTTACTATTTGTAATTGGTCCTGTCCACATTGATGAAAGAATACTATCTTTTTTATAAAGTCTTCCGTCATTAAATACTGCTAAAATAGTTCCATTAATAAGTTTTATTATATGAATTGGAAAATTGTATGGTACAAAAGGTTCATTATTAACAACACAAACTTTAGGATTATCTAATAAAGTTGGTATCATACTACATTTTAGTCTAGTATTAGACTCATATATATTTTTAATTGCTTTTTCGTAGAGAGTATCAACATAAGTTGATGTATTTGCAAATTCTTCAATTTTTTCAAAATCTTCAAATCCTTCACCTCTTATTCTATAATACGACCTTTCTATAAATTTTTTATAAATTACATAGGCTATAATTAATATAAGTACTACGGTTCCATAATTAATAATATTTTGCATTGTTTTATCTTTTGATTTTGATTTTACATCTTTTTTACTATTAGAAATATTAGAAGTCATTATTTTTTGTTTCTTTTTATTATTATCTATTTATTATCTATTATCTATTATCTAATATATATTTATTTTACAACTAATTATAATTATATAAGATTATTTTATAATTTAATATTTTTAATTTAATATTTTTACAAAAACTAAAATAAAATATTATATTAAAATAAGATAATATATTTCAAATTATATTACAATTTTAAATAAACAAATAATAATAAAATGGTTAAACAATTAAAAAAATTAAATAAATCTAGAAAAAATAAAAAATCTTGCGTAATGCGTGGTGGTGATGAACGTACTACTGGTATGGCTGGTGCTTATTTTACAAATAACTTATCTGGATATTATCAATCTGGATCAAAAGCTTTAGAACCTACTGGAAAACAATCAGCTGTTAGTAGAGGAACAATTTCAAGTGATAGTAAATGGGCAGGTCCTAATTTGTATCCAATGAAAGGTGGAAACTGTGGATGTAACAAAAGACTTAAAAGAAAAACTATGAAAAATTCAAAACGTAAGAATAAAAGTAATAGTAAAAGCAAACGCAAAACTGATTGCAAATATAATAAAAATTAATTGATAAAAATTACATTATTTTTTAATATAATATTTTTACAAAATTTTATATTTATATATTTTTACAATTTATATATTTTTACATTTATAATAAATAAAAAATAATTATAAATTATAAAGAATATAAATAATATATATTTTTACAAATGGTATATAAATCATATCAAGTATCTAAACCATCACAATCATCTCAACCATCTAGATGCACTCAAGAATTTGTATCTGATAGTGTAATAAAACCAAAATTAATTAAAAAAGCTGAAATGAAATTAAGTAGTGAAATACGTAATAATTATAAAAAATCAAAAGAAGCAAAAAAATCATTTAAAGATGGAATAGGAATAATGTTTAAAGAATCTTGTGATTCGATTATTTCAAAACATTCAAGTAAATCAAAAAGTAATAAACCATATGATAGCTGTAAATCATATAGAGATAATAAAGAAAAATATTATAAACTATATATAGAAGGATTAACAAAAAAAATAAAAGGAAATATTTCAAAACGACTAACAAAAGCATTAAACAAACCTTCAAGTACAAAAAGATTAAATAAATTATCTTGTTATATAAAATTATTAACAAATATATCTCAATCTAAATATTGTAAAACTGGTTCATTATCAATTGGTACTATTTTAGATGAATTTGATAAAACTTATAGAAGTAAGGAAAAAGATGATACCAAAAAACAATTTGCAAAATCTTATTTAGAATATTTATTAACAAAAAAAGATGTTTCGTCAGATACTTTAAAAATATTTAATAAATTATATAGAAAAGGGGCAAAACAAAATTTTGTAGATAGTTTAAAAATTGTTGTTGATAAAACATGTTAGTATATAATGTATAGTATATAATATATAGTATATACTAATAATACAACAAAATTTTTACATTTTGATTATTTTTATATTTTGATTATTTTTACGTTTTATTAATTTACATTTTAGATTTTATTTTATTATATTATATAAAAAGCTAATAAACTAATAAAAAATATCTTATTAAGAATTAGTTAATAAGATTATACCAAATATATTTTAATTAATTATATTTAAAATGCAATCTAATACGTGTTTAGGTTTAGTATCAATTATATTAATAATAAGTATATTATTACTTGTATATTATAAAAATGTAAAAGATAATAATATAGAAGGCTTTTATGATGATTTAGATAATACATTAAGAGAAAATAATACTTTATTAAATAAAACGATTGATAATATAACATCAACTGAGATAAAAATAGTTAGTGATCCAGATATAATAACTCAAGAATTATATTCTAAAATATCAAATGATGCATTAGCAAAATCAGCTTCTATTGCAACAAAATATGAGTCAAATAATAAAACAAATGATACAGCAATTACTATTTTAGAAAATAAAGTTACTGACTTAGAAAATATTATTAATAATAAAAAACAAAATAAATTATCAAAAATTAAATATTCTGTTATAAAATCATTAAATAATGGTATGGAAATGGATTTATTTAGTACTCCAAATACTTCATTTAAAGATAAAAAAACAGGTGTTATTTCAGATTCTGCATTAGTAGGTTTTAATAATGGATGTTTATCTGTAAGTGCAAATGATTATGATGTTTATAAATGTAATGATAAAAATCCTAAACAATTTTTTAAATTACACCATATTTTAAATGATACAGAATATAAAAAAAATATTGATAAAGTTATAGATTTTGATAAAATTGATAAATCTAAAATAAATTATCCATTTGCTATTGTAAAATCAAATAATAATGATAATTGTTTAACTAATAATCATGGTAATATTACAGTTCAACCATGTTATGCATTTGAAGCACAAAGATGGCTTCCTTTATAATTATTTAGTAGAAATTTAGTAACAATTTAGTAGCAATTTAGTAGTAATTTAATAGTAAATAAATAGGAAAAATTAAAAAAAAAACAAAAATTGAAAAATATAAATTTTATATAATTAATTACGTATTATTTGAAGATGGTAACAATTCACGAAGATACGTCATTTTTGTTAATTATATTAATGTTTATAATACTCAATATTTGGATAATGATAACAGAACCATATATATGGTTTTGTGCTATATCACCTGTCTTAATATTGAGTATATTAGCTATATCATGTGGAATATTTCGCAAAATAACAAGATATTAAAGGAAAAGTCCTTTATTAACTAAATATATTCCTAATTAAATTTGGAATAAATAATATATATTTTTTTAGTATAATTTTTTAATATAATTTTTTAATATAATTTTTTAATATAATTTTTTAATATAATTTTTTAATATAATTTTTTAATATAATTTTTTAATATAATTTTTTAATATAATTTTTTAATATAATTTTTTAGTATAATTAGTATAATTAATTAGTATAATTATTTTTTATTATTTTTTTTATTTTTTTTTATGT
>Ga0214919_10000682_pt1 | contig 57882 bp, 59 predicted proteins | sample LL1503_MetaG_FD_177994 | JGI IMG/M metagenome (GOLD analysis project Ga0214919, IMG submission 177994) | Freshwater microbial communities from Lake Lanier, Atlanta, Georgia, United States - LL-1503 | ecosystem: Environmental > Aquatic > Freshwater > Lake | place: USA: Georgia | collected... | reverse complement strand
CGATACCGGCGATATATAACCAAGACCCAGCCCCACGCCGCCGATCACGCCCGAACCCACTAACAGCAGCCAGAACTGGTGCAGATGAACGCCCAGCGCCGACACCAGCATGCCGCCGCACCAGCACAGCGCCGACACCACGCCTGCCTTGCGCGGCCCGGCGCGCTCCAGCCAGCCGCCCCAGACAGCAGCGCTCGAACCAAGAAAAACAAAGAACAGCGTGTACATCCATCCCAGGGTGGAAATCGGCCAGTCGCAGGCTGTGCTGACCAGTTGTTCCAGAAATCCTATATCGGGTGCGCAAGCGATAGGCTCCTGCACGCCCAGAGCCCGGGACAACGGCAGCCAGAAAACCGAGAAGCCGTAGGCCATGCCGATGCACAGGTGAACCGCCAGAGCAGCGGGCGGAACCAGCCAGCGGTTGAAACCGGGGCCAGCCACGATGCCTTCCTTATCCAGAAAACCCGCCATGTGCACTCCCATTGCTCTGACCCACTGCGACAGCGGGGCAGTATCGGGCCGCGAGCCTCAGGCGTCCAATTGAATCGTCAAATTGGGCGATTCAGCAATTGAATCCATTGCGCCCAGCCTGCCGCTATAGGCTGCGGCGTGCTGCAGCCAGGAAGGCTCTTGGGCCATGGCGATCGCGGCCTCCAGCGTGCGAGAAGGCCTGCTGCCGGCCTGGATCATGAAGCCCACCGGCGTCAGCAACTGGGGGTCGATCAGCGGCGAGGCCTCGAGTTCCCGGTACGAGCGCACTGCGCCTACCAGCGCGCCAGGCAGTACGCTGCATAGATTGCCTTCCACGACGCTCAGCGCCAGCGTCAACAGCGAGTTAGTCTCCATCGCCGGGCGCACCACCGCGCCCGCGGCGGCAAATGCCCCGTCCACCAGCGTCCGGTTGTGCATGTCGGGCGTCAGCAGACACAAAGGCAGCCCGGCTGCCAGCGCCCAGGAAATGGCGGGGCCAAAGCCCAGCCCGTGCTCGCCCGGATGCAGCGCCCTTCGCACCAGAAAATAGTGTTCGCTGTACTGTGCAATGATGCCGAGCCGAATCCCGCGCGCACCAAGGCGGTCGGTGTACCCCAGACCAAGGTCGAGCGAGAGGTTTTCCAGGCCGGTCTCTATCTCGGGCGAACTCAGCGACAGCGCCACCGGCACGATTCCCGGGTGGCGCGCCTGCAACATGGGGCAAAAGCGCGCTGCTATCGGCATGGCGGTGGGCACCGCGCCCAGTCGCAGCGAGCCCTGCGGCCGGGTGGCAGCACCATCGAGTTCCTGGCGCAGCAATTCCTGCTCGTGCAGCATGCGCCGCGCGCTGACAAGTACGCGCTGTCCTTCTTTGGTGAAACCGACGAAATTACGCCCGCGTGTGACGATCGCCGTTCCGAATTCGGACTCCAGCGCGCGCAGGGCGTTGGATAGCGCAGGCTGGGTGATGTGGCAAGCCTGCGCTGCGCGGCCAAAATGCTTGTGCTCATCGAGCGCCAGCAGATACTTCAGCGAGCCCAGCAGGTTCATGCAGGCGCCGGTCCCGGCACCGACAGCGCGGAGCCGCTGTCAGGAATGGGACGCGAGGTCAGGACGACTTGGCCGGCGCCGATGCCGCGGCGGCCGGCGGCGTATAGGCAAAGACGCCAGGGTCGGCGCACGCCGCTGTGGCCACTGGCGCCTTGGTTTCCTTGCGGTTGGCCTTGGCCGTCTTGTAGTAATGCGCCGCAACTTTGTCCTGCGATTTGCAGAGCAAGAAGCCTTCGACCTTCCCGCTCCAGGCGGTCTTGGCGGCTGCCTCGGCAGCCTTGGCCTTTGCTTCGTCGGACACGGCGGGCAATTTTGCGATTGCGGCGGTCGCAACCAGCAGCACGCCAGCCAGGAGAATCTTCTGCATAGGATATTTCATCGACAGGCTCCTAGACTTGAACGGGTTGGCCAGCAGCCGAAGGCGGCGTGCGCTGTGCCGGTATCTTGCCCGACTTGATGTCGGCGTGCCAGAGTTCGTGGTGTTCCTTGGCCCAGGTCTCATCAACGTAGCCGGTCCGCATGGCCTTGTAGGCGCCCTGCATGCCGATCGTTCCCATGTAAATATGGCCCAGGAACATCGCCATCATCAGCATCGCTGCGGCCGCGTGGACCATATGACTGACCTGCATCGTCGCGCGCTCGTACAGCAGTCCCGGAAGCAGCTTGTCAAGCAGCAGACCGGATCCGACGACGATCAGACCCAGCACAAATACGCCGCCCCAGAAGAGCAGTTTCTCGCCCGCGTTGAAGCGGTGCGAGGCCACTTCCTTGCCGGAAAACAGGCCGCCGCCCCGCGCCAGCCAGGCCAGGTCTTCTCCCCTGGGCAAGTTGTCCTTGACGAAGGTAAGGATGACGACTACCAGCGACACCGCAAACAGCGGGCCGGCAAAATTGTGCGCGGTCTTGAGCAGGTAGGTCAGGAAGCCGAACAGCGTCGCGCCCAACACCGGCAGCAAGAAGAACTTGCCAAAGGCCATCACCAGACCGGAAATCGCCAGCGTGCAGAAGGCGATCGCATTGGTCCAGTGCGCAGAACGTTCAAAAGCCGTAAAGCGCTCTATCCGACGGCCGGTCTCGGCGCCATGCAGCGGCAGGCTGCCCTTGCGCCAGTAAAACAGCGCAATGGCCACGACGACGATCAGCAGCAGCGCCGCCCCGTAGGGAATGATGCGGCTGTTGCGCACCTGGCGCCAGGCTTCTCCGGCGGTGGTCTTGGTAGCGCCAGGGTACTGCACGGCGGCCTGAATCAGGTTGCCCGCTTCAGGCGTCGGCAGGCTGCTGTAGCCAGTCAGGCCGGAGCCGACCTGTCGCCACATCGGCGCGTTATTGCCGGGCTGCACCTTGGCGCGCTCGCCGTTGCTCTGCGCCGCATAGCCCGGCTCCAGGTCTGCATCGGGTTTGACGCTCAGGATGTTCTGATCCTGTATGGAGCCAGGGGCGACCACCGCAGGGGCTGCGGAGGCCGCAACCGATGCGCCGACCGCCTTGGTCTGCGCCCAGACGCTGGCGCACAAGAGCACCGACATCAGGGCGACGGCGAATGATTTTTTCATCAGGGTCTCCCCTCAATTCATCCGGTTGTAATCGTTTTGCCCCTGCTGTGTGCGGGCCTTGAGCTGGGACTCCCAACTCGTCCTGTCTCCTGCTTTCCAGCCACTTTCGGCATAGGGCTTTCCGGTGCCGGTGTAAGGGGCCGCGTCGCTCTTGGGGCTGCCCAAAGTCTGCGGCTTCTCGCCACAAGCGGTTAGCGCAAGCAAGGCGAAGGCCATCAGGATCGGGCGCCTCATGATTTCACGCCTGCGGCGGCAGGCTGGCCCGCCTGTTTGGATCCGTAGGCCGTTCCCCAGCCCCATACTTCAGCGCCCTTGCCGCGCTTGAGAACCCGGTTACGGAATATGTCGGCAACCACGTCGCCGTCGCCGGCGATCAGCGCTTTGGTAGAGCACATCTCGGCACAAACCGGCAACTTACCTTCTGCCAGCCGATTGCGTCCGTATTTTTCGAACTCCGCCTGGCTGCCATTTTCCTCGGGCCCGCCGGCGCAAAAGGTGCACTTGTCCATCTTGCCCCGAACGCCAAAGCTTCCTTGCGACGGGAACTGCGGCGCGCCAAAGGGGCAGGCGTAGGAGCAGTAGCCGCAGCCGATGCAGACGTCCTTGTCGTGCAATACCACGCCCTCGTCGGTGCGGTAAAAACAGTTAACCGGGCAAACCGCCATGCACGGCGCGTCGCTGCAGTGCATGCACGCCACCGAGATCGACTTCTCGCCTGGAACGCCGTCGTTGAGCGTCACCACCCGTCGACGGTTGACGCCCCAGGGAACCTCGTGCTCGTTCTTGCAAGCGGTCACGCAGCCATTGCACTCAATGCAGCGCTCAGCGTCGCAGACAAATTTCATCCGGGCCATCTTGAACTCCTCGTATCCGCTGCTGGCAGCATCGCCGTTGCGGGTTGGTTGCTGCGAAACCTCAGGCTTTCTCTACATTGCAGACCGTGGTCTTGGTCTCCTGCATCATGGTCACGCTGTCGTACCCGTAGGTGGTTGCCGTATTGACGGCCTCGCCACGCACCACCGGGGCCGCACCCGACGGGTAGTAGGCCAGCATGTCGGCCCCTTGCCAGCGGCCCGAAAAGTGAAAGGGCATGAACACCGTGTCGGGCCCGACACGCTCGGTCACCATCGCCTGCACATTGAGTCGGGCGCCGGTGGGCGTCGACACCCAGGCACGCTCACCGCTGCGGATGCCCTTGTCGGCTGCGACCTTGGGGTTGATTTCTATGAACATCTCCTGCTGCAGTTCGGCCAGCCAGGGGTTGGATCGGGTCTCCTCGCCGCCGCCCTCGTATTCGACGAGTCGGCCCGATGTCATGACCAGCGGGAACTTCTCGTGGATCTTGTCGGCGATGTTTTTCTGCTGCACCGTTTTGAACAAGGTCGGCAGCCGCCAGAACGCTTTCTTGTCATCGTGCGTTGGATACTTGGCCTGCAGGTCGGCCCGGTTGCCGTAGAGTGGTTCACGGTGCTGCGGAATCGCGTCGGGGAAGTTCCAGACGACTGCGCGCGCCTTGGCGTTGCCAAAGGGATAACAGCCGTGGTTCTGCATGAAAACCCGGATCATCCCACCCGACGAGTCGGTCTTCCAGTTCTTGCCTTCGGCTGCCGCTTTTTCAGGCTCGGTCAGTTCGTCCCACCAGCCCAACTTCTTCAGCAGCAGATGGTCGAGTTCGGGGTAGCCGGTCGTGATGTCGGCGCCCAAAGAGTGGGACCCATCTTCGGCCAGCAAGCTCTTGCCTTCGCGCTCGACGCCGAAATTGGCGCGGAAGTTGCCGCCCCCATCCATCACATGCTTGGAGGTGTCGTACAAATTGGGCGATCCGGGATGCTTCAGTCCCGGCGTGCCAAAACAAGGCCAGGGTAGTCCGAAATAGTCACCGGTGAAGTCATATCCGGTTTCCTTGTCGATGCCGCCCTTGGCCCTGAGCGTCTTGACGTCAAACAGGTGCATATTGCGCATATGCGCCTTAAGCCGTTCCGGGCTCTGGCCGGTGTAGCCAATGGTCCAGACCGACCTGTTGATCTCGCGGAGTATGTCTTCGGGAACCGGTTCGTCGAGTCCCTTGACCTTTTGCATCTTGAAGTTCTTCGACAACTCCTTGCCAAAGCCCAGTTTCTCGGCGAACTGGTGCATGATCATGTGGTCGCTGCGGCTTTCCCACAACGGCTCTATCACTTTTTCACGCCACTGAATTGAACGGTTCGACGCCGTTACCGAACCGCTGGTCTCGAACTGGGTCGCTGCCGGCAACAGGTAAACCGCACGATTCGGGTTCAGGTCCTCCGGCTTGCCAGGCATCGCCGCCATCGACGCGGTGGCAGAGGGATAGGGGTCGACGACAACGAGCAAGTCCAACTTGTCCATCGCGCGTTTCATCTCCAGGCCGCGGGTCTGTGAATTGGGCGCGTGGCCCCAATAAAAGACGCCGCGCAGGTTCGAATCCTGGTCGATCAGTTCGTTCTTTTCCAGCACGCCGTCGATCCAGCGTGACACCGTCATGCCGGGCTTGCTCATCATGGCGGGCGCAGCAAAGCGGCCCTTGATCCACTCGAAATCGACGCCCCAAGCCTTGGCGAAATGCTTCCAGGATCCCTCAACGATGCCGTAGTAACCGGGCAACGAGTCCGGGTTCGGCCCGACGTCGGTAGCACCCTGCACATTGTCATGGCCGCGGAAAATGTTGGCGCCGCCGCCGGACTTTCCGATATTGCCCAGCGCCAGCTGCAAAATGCACGAAGCCCGCACCATCGCGTTGCCGGTCGTGTGTTGGGTCTGGCCCATGCACCAGACGATGGTTCCGGGCCGGTGCTGGTTGAGCATGGTCGCAACACGGACCATCTGCTCTTCCTTGACGCCGCAGGCCTCCTCCACCTTGTCTGGCGTCCACTTGGCGAGCACATCTTCCTTGACCTTCTCCATACCGAAGACGCGGTCGCTGATGTACTTCTTGTCTTCCCATCCATTCTTGAAAATGTGGTACAGCAAGCCGAACAGGAACGCTATGTCCGATCCGGAACGGATGCGAACAAATTCGTCGGCCTTCGCCGCCGTACGCGTGAAACGCGGGTCGACGACGATCATCTTGGTGCCGTTTTCCTTGGCGTGCAACATGTGCAGCAGGCTGACCGGGTGCGCCTCGGCAGCGTTGGAGCCGATGTACAGGGCGACCTTGCTGTTCTGCATGTCGTTGTACGAATTGGTCATCGCGCCATAACCCCAGGTGTTGGCAACGCCGGCGACGGTGGTCGAGTGGCAGATGCGCGCCTGATGGTCGCAGTTGTTGCTGCCCCAGAAGCTGACAAACTTGCGCATCAGATACGCCTGCTCGTTACTGTGCTTGGACGACCCGATCCAGTAGATCGCATCGGGCCCGCTGGCCTTGCGCAGTTCAATCAGCTTGGCGCTGATCTCATTGAGCGCCGTATCCCAGCTGATGCGCTGGTACTTGCCGTCGACCAGCTTCATCGGATAGCGCAACCGGAACTCGCCATGACCATGCTCGCGCAACGCCGCGCCCTTGGCGCAATGCGCGCCCAGATTGATCGGCGAATCGAACACCGGTTCCTGCCGCACCCAGACACCGTTCTCAACCACCGCATCGACCGCACAGCCGACCGAACAGTGGCTGCACACCGTCCGTTTGACTTCGATCTTGCCTTCACCGATAGCGGCAGCGCCTTGGGCCGCATCGGCCTTTTTCACCAGCGATAGCTGCGACACCGCGATGCCGACACCCACACCAAGGCCCGATCGGCGCAGGAAAGCGCGCCGGTCCATCGTCGGCAGGCTGTGCGACAGGCCACGGCGCAGGCTGTGGACGAAAGGAGAGCGCGCAGCGCCATCGGTAGAAGGTGTTTTTCTTGTCAGCAACATGGGACTCTCCAATAGCAGCCGTGTAGGCGATGGTGTCTCGGTACGCGTACCCGTCGGTGGTCAGACCAGCGTCGTCTTGTAATACTGCTTGACGTGCGCGCTCAGCGTATATCCGCCACCGCGTTCAGGAGCGGGCTTGAGCGCCAGCGCGCCCGGGGTTCCGGCGGCTGGCGCCGCGGGTATCAAACGTACCGCCGCGGCCAACGCGCCTGCAGTGCCCGCGCCGACAAAAAGGCTGCGACGCGAAACACCGGAATTCGATTGACCCATGCTGCGTCTCCAATGCGGTGGTGGCTAGGAATAGCCTAAGAATAGCCTAGGAATAGCCGTGCATACCCCTATGAACCAGTATATACAAACAATGTGCGAATACTGGACCTATTTCACTCCGCATTGGAGCGAAAACCCCCATCCTAGCGTAAACCCCTAGACTCGAGACTCAGTCGAGCATGTCGAATCCCTGGATTTCGACGCCTACAAAAGACCGGGTGAACTGCGCCAGGCAGGCGTAGAAAAGGGCCTCGGGGTGCTGTTGGATGTCGTCGCACATACGCAGCACCCATGGCTGCAGGTGGACCGCAAAGAAGGTGCGCTGGCGCGTGAGATTGGCCACCGCCACATCGTCACCGGCAATCAGATAACGCATCACCTCGCACAGATAAGCAAAGTGGTCTTCGGTCTCGGACATGGCGTCGTCGCGTGTCAGGCCCAGGCTGGCGAGTTCGGTTCGCAGCCGGGCCAGTGGTTTTTCATTCAAAAATCCGCTCAGAAAATGCGACCCGTACAGGTACACCGCAGGCTTTCCGGTGCCGCCGAACAGGGTGTCGTATTCGCTTTGCACCGCCTGGTCGCTGATCGACCGGGCAACGCCCACCAATGCGCGCCAAGGCTCCTCTAGGAAAGCGCCAGCCGCAGGCGCTTCGGTGGCGGCAACGCGCAGCTGCGCCATCAAGCCGGTCGCAGGCGGCGCATAGAAGAGCGCCGACAACAGTCCATAGATTTCAGCGCGCGCGGTCTCTTCATCGAGTGCGCTGCTTTGGGCTGGCAGGGGCGCTAGTGTCATGGCTAGAGCTCCGTTATCTTGGCTTCATTGTCGGCCGAATAGATATCGATCACTCTGCAGTCGCCGCACATCTTCAGGCGCTCGGCTGCGGCACCCTGGAACATGCTGTGGCCGGCCAGTTTCCCGAGCATCGCCTCGATCGCCTTGAGCGTCCCAAAAGCCTTGCCGCAACGTACGCAGGCGTAGGGCTGCATCGCGTTGATGAGCACCGCCTCCTTGCGCTGCGGCGCCAGGTTCAGCCGCGGAACCAGGCGCAGCGCGTTCTCGGGACAGGTGCTGACGCACAGCCCGCACTGGACGCAATTCTTCTCGATGAAACGGAGCTCGGGCGCCTGCGCGTTGTCCTGCAGCGCGCCCGCCGGGCAGGCGTTCACGCAGCTCAGGCACAGCGTGCACGCCTCCTTGTCAAGCGCCAGCGCCCCCAGCGGAGAACCTGAAGCCGGCAGCGTGATCATTTCAGCGCGGGCCGGCGCCTGCGCGATCAGGTGCTCGAGTGCGAGTTCCAGCGTCGCGCGCTTTTCCGCCTGTGCGGCAAAACTGGCAGCGCGCGCGACGCCCTGCGCCGGCGGCTCCCGCAGGTCGCGGTCGAGCGACGCCAGGTCGCGCGCGTCCCGGGCGTGCAGCAGTCGGAAATGGGTTCCCTGGTACCCCAGTCCGCTGAGGATCGCCTGCCCCAGCGCCATCTGTTCCTGCAGGGCCTGGTGGTATTGCGGCGCCTCCTCCTGCGTCATCAGCACCCAGACTTGCGAGGCTCCGTAGGCGATGGCCGACAACCAGAGTTCAAGGCCCAGCGAAGCGGTATGCCACAGGGCCAGCGGCATCACCCGCGCCGGTACGCCATGGGTCTGCGGGTCGAGTCGCGCCGCACGGCCCAGGTCGCCGATGATGGCCGTTCCAGCCTGCTGGCTGTGCAGCAGCAGCGCCGCGTCCTTGCCGCCGCAGCGGGCATAGGTTGCCAACAAGGTCTTGATCCGCACGCCCTGCTCGCTGGCGCGCGGATAGGCGAAGCTCAGGGCGCCGCTCGGGCACACGGTGGTGCAACTGCCGCAGCCCACGCACAGGCTGGGGTTGACCTTGATCTGCTGGCGGGAGCGGTCGCTGCTGATCGCCGACGCCGAGCAGACGTCGACGCAGGCATTGCAGCCGATCTTCTCGTTGCGGCTGTGCGCGCAAAGCTTTTGCTTGTAGACGAAGAATTTTGGCTTTTCGAACTCGCCGACAAGGCCGCGCAATTGCATCAGGGGCCCGGCGTCGCGACCGTCCCAACGCAGGTAGCCTTGCGGCAAAGCGTGCTGGCTGAACGCCGGCGTTGGACGCAGATCCAGCACCAAGTCAAAAGTTTCGCTGAAAGACTCGACGGGTCGGCTGAAGTCGATCGCCCCGGCCGCCTTGCAGATCGTGACGCAGGCGCGGTGCGACTTGCATAAGCCCATATCGATCTGGTAATCGAGGCCGATGGCCCCTTCGGGGCATACCGCCAGGCAGGCGTTGCAGCGGGTGCACAGGTCCAGATCGATGGCGTTATCGCGCGTCCATTTGAGCTCAAAAGCACCCAGCCATCCGGTGAGCGCATCGATCCTGCCGCCGAGTACCGGGTAGCGGCGCTCCTGCATGGCACCCGCGTCGCCCGCGCCCTGGGTGAACAAGGTGGTGTCGAACGCATCTCCCAGCAGCTCTGCTGCGCGTTCGGCGCTGGCAAGCCCGCCGATCACCAGCAATCGCCCGGTGCTCTTGAAACTGACCGTTGCGACAGCCTCGGGATCTGGCAAATGCGCTGCGGCGAGCAGTGCAGCGATCTTGGCGCTGGCCTTGGCGCCGTCCTTGCTCCAGCCGCCGGTCTCGCGAATATTGACAAAGCGAATCGGCGCGCTGCTCGGGGCGCTTTGTGTCGCCAGCTCCGAGAACAATCGCTTTTCCTGCGTGCAGGCGACCACCAGTTCCTCACCCGACTCGGCAGCGCGGACAAAGGCGCCGGCGTCGCGCCGGCAGAGTGTCGAATGCAGCGTCAGGCTTTCGTTGAGCGCGGTCCCCAACGCCACAGCGTCGAGCGCCATGGTCTGGTTGCAGTCACAAATCAGGGTTGTCATGGTGTGGCCTGGCGGGGTTGGATGGGACGGGGTCGGCGGCTTGGCCCTGAGTCGATGGGGCGTCCGCGTCGGGCGCTGAGGACGCGCCTGTGGCTGGGCCGGCGGCGTCCGCGTCAAGCGCGCTGGCGTCGTCGTCATCAAACAAATGGAGAAACTTGGCGCCGACCATTTGCCGCAGCATCGCCTCTGGAATCGGGTCGGCGATCGAGTAGTCGTCGATATAGGTGTCGAGCCGGTCCATCACATTGAAATGGGGATCGGTGAAAAGTTTTTTCATCGCCGCATTGCGAACTTCAGGCGCCACGCTGCGCCCGACAAAGGGCTTGAAGTCAGACTCCGGCGTGAGTCCCTGCACGTCCACCAGCGTGGGGGCCGGCGCGGCCTCGCCTTCAGCGGCTGCGTCCCCGGCGGCAGTGCCCGCGCCGGGATCCGGTTCCGGAACCGGCGCCGGGGGCAGTTCGACGCCAGCAGGGGAGTCGGCTTCGACCAGCGGATCCTCAGGCTGCCTGCCCGAGCGCACCTGCTGCTTGCGCTGCGACCAGCGGCCCAGGAATCCTTCAGCCATGGCCGCCGCGACCCGATTTGTCGGTGCTGATCGACACGGGCCGGCCAAACCGGTCGGTCAACGGCTTGAAGCTTTCGGGCCGCTTGCGCCGCTTGGGTTCTGCCACATGGTGCTCGTCCACAAAGGCCCGCAACCATGCAACGATCTCGGCGGGCGCCGGCACCTGTTCAACGCTCTCCTGCGCGTCGAGCCAACGACCAGCGTCGTGGTAGCTCAGGCTGACTGCTGCAGGCCGGGCCATCGGGTCCTTCCCTTGCGCCGGCGCTTCGTCCATCCGCCAAAGGACGAACCAGCAGGGCGCGTCGGTCGTCACGTTGAGGTAGTAGCCTTCCGCATCGTCGGTGAAGAGTTCCACCAGAAAGCCTGGGTGCAGCCAGCGCTGCTCGGATTCGCTTTGGTATAGCAAGCGCGCTTGCTCGCCAAATCCCAATTCGTTTTCGACCACGTCGGCCAGCACCCATCGCCAGGACTGCCACCGGCTTGCGGGCCCGCTGATGCGCTCGTGGCGCATCACGACGGCTACGCTGGTGCAAGGTCGCCGACTCATGCGCACACGCCATCGCCTTGGCGCAGCAGCGTTTGTGCGGCCCTGTCCAAATTCAACCTGCACCCGTGGCTGGATTCAGACATCGGTGGCTCAGGTCTCTTTGGATATCTTGATCGACGGAAACTTGGACGAGAAGTCGCGGTTCTTGGCGGCGATAGCAACCGCCACCTGACGCGCTACCGCCTTGTAGATCGCCGCCACCTCACCTTCGGGCTCGGCGACCACGCTGGGGTGTCCGTTGTCGGCCTGAAGTCGTATCTGCATGTTCAGCGGCAGCGCGCCCAGGTACGCCATCGTGTATTCGGCGGCCATGCGCTTGCCGCCGTCGGCACCAAAGACATGTTCGACATGGCCGCAGTGGCTGCACACGTGCGCCGCCATGTTCTCGACGATGCCCAGTATCGGGACGCCCACCTTCTCGAACATCTTGATTCCCTTGCGCGCGTCAAGCAGTGCGATATCCTGCGGCGTCGTGACGATCACGGCGCCGGTCATCGGAACGCGCTGGCTCAGGGTCAGTTGAATGTCGCCGGTTCCGGGCGGCATATCGACGATCAGATAGTCGAGTTCGCGCCAATTGGTCTGGCGCAGCAATTGCTCGAGCGCCTGGGTGGCCATCGGCCCGCGCCAGATCATCGCCTCGTCCTGCGCGACCAGAAATCCGATCGACATCACCTGCACGCCGTAGTTCTCCAGCGGGTCCATGGTCTTGCCGTCGTCACTCTCGGGCTTGCCGCTGATTCCCATCATCATCGGAACGCTGGGTCCGTAGATGTCGGCGTCGAGCAACCCGACGCTGGCGCCCTCGGCCGCCAGTGCCAGCGCCAGATTGACGGCGGTCGTGCTCTTGCCAACGCCGCCCTTGCCCGAAGCGACGGCGACGATATTCTTCACCCCGGGGAGCAGTTGCACGCCGCGCTGCACCGCGTGCGCGCTGATCTTGGTGCTGATATTCACCGACACGTTGTGGACCCCGGGCAGGCCACGCACCGCGCCCACCAGCGCCTTGCGCATATCCGCCACTTGGCTCTTGGCGGGGTAGCCGAGTTCGAGCTCAAAGGCGACATCCCCGTCGACCACGTTCATGTTCTTGATCGCCCGGGCCGACACAAAGTCGCGCCCGGTGTTGGGATCGTTAACGCCCTTAATCGCGTCCATCACCTGCTGCTCTGTCACTGCCATTCTTGTGTCTCCTGAAGCGCCCTAGTCTATCGAACAGCGGCCGGTGCGGATTTTGCGCAGCGATTCCCACACGGCGCACCCTGATCGCGCCCCGCCCGGGCCAGCATGCGCAGCGCCCGGCGTGCGGCCGGTGCAGGCTGGGCCAGCCGACTAAAATCGGGGCCTGCGCTCTCGCAGCCAGACGCCCCCCAACTGCGCAAATCCCCGATGCAACGCACACTTTTCGTGACCACCGCCCTGCCCTACGCCAATGGACCGATGCACATCGGTCACATGATGGAGTACATCCAGGCCGACATCTGGGTTCGGCACCAGCGGATGGGGGCTAACCTTGTGCACTTCGTCTGCGCCGACGATGCGCACGGCGCGCCGATCATGATCGCCGCCGAGAAGGCCGGCAAGACGCCGCAGCAGTTTGTAGCCGACATAGCGGCCGGCCGCAAGCCTTATCTGGACGGATTTCAGATCAGCTTCGACAACTGGCACTCGACCGACGCGCCCGAGAACCATCAGCTTGCGCAAGCCATCTACCTCGATCTGCAGCGTGCCGGGCTCATCAGCTCGCGCGTCGTCGAGCAGTTCTTCGACACCGACAAAAACATGTTCCTGCCCGATCGCTTCATCAAGGGCGAGTGCCCCAAATGCCGCGCCAAGGACCAATACGGCGACAACTGCGAGTCCTGCGGTGCGGTCTACAGCCCAACCGATCTCAAGCACCCCTACTCGGCGCTCAGCGGGGCGACTCCGGTGCTGCGCAACTCGGAGCATTTCTTCTTCAAGCTGTCCGACCCGCGCTGCGCCGCCTTCCTGGAGCAGTGGAGCCAGGGAACAGACGCTCGCGGCCAGCCGCGACTGCAAGCCGAGGTCTACAACAAGATCAAAGAGTGGCTGGCGCCCGACGAGGCCGGACGTCGCGAACTCGGCGACTGGGACATCAGCCGCGACGCGCCCTACTTCGGCATCGAGATTCCGGGCGCACCCGGCAAGTATTTCTACGTCTGGCTTGACGCGCCGATTGGCTACCTGGCTTCGCTGAAGAACCACCTGGACCGCATCGGCGTCGACTACGAGGCCTTCATGGCCAACCCGGCGCTGGAGCAGCACCACTTCATCGGTAAGGACATCATCACTTTTCACACACTGTTCTGGCCCGCCTTGCTGCATTTCAGCGGCCGCAAGACGCCGAACGCGGTGCATGTGCACGGTTTCCTGACCGTCAATGCCGAGAAGATGAGCAAGAGCCGCGGCACCGGGCTGGACCCGCTGAAATACCTGCGCCTTGGAATGAACCCGCAATGGCTGCGCTACTACATCGCCGCCAAGCTCAGCGCGCGCAACGAGGACATCGAGTTCGTCCCCGACGACTTCATGGCCCGGGTCAACAGCGACCTGGTGGGAAAGTACATCAACATCGCTTCGCGGGCGGTGAAATTCCTGAACGCTGGCGAACTGGTCGCAGCCCCATCGCAGGCGCAGCTCGACGCACCCGGACTGGTAGCGCAGGTGCGCGAGCTGCTTGAGGCGCGCGAGTTTGCCAAGGCGGTGCGCGAGATCATGGCCTTCGCCGACCAGGTCAACCTGATGTTCGACGCCGCCGCGCCCTGGAAGCTGGTCCGGCAAGGTGAGATCCAGCCCGCGGCGGCGGTCAGTTCGCTGTGCCTGGAAATGTTTCGCGTGATGACGGCCTGCCTCAAACCGATACTGCCCGCGGTCGCCGCCGAGGTGGAGGCCTTTTTGGGCTGCGCGGCGCTGGACTGGAGCAACGCGCTGGAGCCGATGGGAGCGGGACACCGGGTCGCCGACTACCGGCACCTGATGCAGCGCGTCGAACTCCAGCAGCTGGCGGCGCTGTTTGAAGCGCCAGTTGAAGCGCCAGTTGAAGCGGCGCCCCCAGAACCGGCGGCGTTTCCCGGTGGCGAGGCCATCGCGCCGCCCATCGGCGTCGACGACCTGATGAAGACCGACCTGCGCATTGCGCGGATCGTAGACTGCCAGCGCGTGGAAGGCTCGACCAAACTGCTGCGCCTGACGCTCGACGTCGGTGAGGTCAGAACGCGCAATGTCTTCAGCGGCATCGCCAGCGCCTACCAGCCGCAGGACCTGGTCGGGAAATTGACGCTGATGGTCGCCAATCTGGCGCCGCGCAAAATGAAATTTGGTGTCAGCGAGGGGATGGTGCTGGCTGCTGGCCATGCCGACGGCAAGGCCCATCCGGGAATCTATCTGCTGGAGCCCTCCGCCGGCGCGTTGCCCGGCATGCGGGTCCGCTAGGGTCGCCCCATGGCCCTACCCCATTTCCAATTCCGCCCCCGACTGGCGGAATTGGCGTCGGGCTACGATGGCGCCCGTCTCGCACGCGACATCGGAGCCGGCCTGACGGTCGCGGCGGTTGCGCTGCCGCTGGCGATGGCGTTTGCGATCGCCAGCGGGCTCAAGCCCGAAGCGGGGCTGGTCACCGCCATCATCGGTGGCTTTCTGATATCGGCGCTCGGCGGCAGCCGGGTACAAATTGGCGGACCCGCAGGCGCCTTCATCGTCATCGTCTATGGAATCGTCGAGCGCTATGGCGTGGCCAATCTGGTACTGGCCACGGCCATGTCGGGCGTGCTGCTGTTCCTGATGGGATGGCTCAAGCTGGGCACGCTGATCCGCTTCGTTCCGGTGGCGGTGGTGATCGGGTTCACCAACGGCATTGCGGTGCTAATCGCCATCTCGCAAATCCGCGACTTCCTGGGGCTGGTCACCGGGCCGGTTCCGGCCCACTTCTTCGGCATGCTGGGCGTGCTGGCCGGTGCCATCGACACCCTCAATGTCCAGGCCCTGGTGCTGGCACTGGCCTGTCTGGCACTGATCGTGGCGTGGCAGGCGTTGATGCCGAAGATCTGCAGCAAGCGGCCCCGGTTCAGGGTGCTGGCGCTGGTTCCGGGGTCGGTGGTCGCGCTGCTGCTGGCAAGCGTCGCGGTGGCCGCGCTGGGACTGCAGGTGGACACCATCGGCAGCCGCTTTGGCGGAATTCCCTCGAGCCTGCCGGGACTGCAGTGGCCGGTTTTCTCCTGGGATTCGGCGCGCCTGCTGGTGATGCCAACGCTCACGCTGGCTGTGTTGGGCGCCATCGAGTCCCTGCTGTGCGCGCACGTTGCCGACGGTATCATCGGCGACCGCCACGACCCCAACCAGGAACTCATGGCGCAAGGAATCGCCAACTTCGTCACGCCGTTTTTTGGCGGAATGCCAGCCACCGGAACGATCGCGCGCACCGTCACCAATGCCAAGAGCGGCGCCACCAGTCCCGTCGCAGGCATGGTGCACGCCGTGGCCCTGCTGCTCGTGATGCTGCTAGCGGCCCCGTTGGCGCACCATGTGCCACTGGCCGCGTTGGCGGCCATCTTGCTTTTTGTGGCCTGGAACATGGGACATTGGCGCGCATTTTGGGAACTGCGCCAGTTCCGCCTGCCCTACCGCGTCAGCCTGCTGGCGGTCTTCGTCCTGACGGTGGTGGTCGACCTGACGGTGGCGATCGAGGTCGGCCTGTTCGCCGCCTGCATCACGTTCATCTACCGCATATCGAGCCTGTCGCGCTGCGAACGTGTGGACGCACGGGAGGCTCCGCTGCTGCAGGGAAAGGATGGACAGGTCACCGTCTTCCGCCTGTACGGAGCACTATTTTTTGGCGCCACCCAACTGGTCGACGGGTTGGCGCAGAGTCGACCCAGCGTCGCGCTGGTGCTGGACCTGAAGCACATCATCTATATCGACTCGTCGGGCGCCGACAGCCTGCTGCAGTTGATCCGCACTTGCCAGAAGCAGCGACTTCGCCTTGTCCTGTGCGGGCTTAACCACCAGCCCCTGGACATAGCGCGCCGCACCGGCGTGCTGCAGGTGATGGCGCCGGTGGACTTGCAGCCCGACCTGACGGCGGCGCTGGCGGTGGCGCTGGCCCAGGAGGCCTAGGCAGGGTGGGTTCGCGGTGCGGCGTCGCACCGACCGGAGCCTGTAAAATCGCAGCCAGAGGTCCACGTCCATGTCATTATTTCGCCGCCCGCACTACCAGTCAGACATCACCGGCTTCATCGCCGAACTCAAGCGCAATCAGCCCGACTTGGAGGACCGCCAGCGCCATGGCCGCGAGATGCTGTGGGACAAGGCCGTCGACCGCAGCGCCTGGAACGTCTACGCACAAGCCAGGGTCGCGCAGCAGCCCTACGTCTACCAGACCGAATCGAAGTAGGCCCGCTGCCCGCGAGCCCTCCAGTAGCGCAAGCCGCGCAGCGACATCCAGCAGTCCCCCATGGTATTGACGACTGACCGCCTGCATCCGGCGCAGACGGCCGCCGCTGCGGCCGCCATGCCACAGGTCGTCGACCAGGTCGCGCTCGCGCGGCTTTACGGCGAGCCGCTGTTTTCGATGCCGCACGACCTCTACATACCGCCAGACGCGCTGGAGGTTTTTCTAGAGGCCTTCGAAGGGCCACTGGACTTTCTGTTGTACCTGATACGCAAACAGAATTTCAACATCCTCGACATACCGATGGCGGGCGTCACCCGGCAGTACCTGGTCTATGTGGATGAGATCCGGGGCCGCAATCTGGAACTTGCCGCCGAGTACCTGCTGATGGCGGCGATGTTGATTGAAATAAAGTCGCGCATGCTGCTGCCGCCGCGCAAGACCGCGCAGGGCCAAGAGGTGGAGGACCCGCGCGCGGAACTGGTACGCCGGCTGCTGGAGTACGAGCAGATCAAGCTCGCCGCTGCCGCGCTCAACGCGGTGCCGCAGTCAGGCCGCGATTTTCTCAAGGCCCAGGTACATATCGAGCAGTCGCTGCAGCCGCGTTTCCCCGAGGTCCATCTGGGCGACCTGCAACAGGCGTGGCAGGATATCCTCAGGCGCGCCCGGCTGGTGCAACACCACCACATCACGCGCGAGGAGTTGTCGGTACGCGAACACATGGGCATCGTGCTGCGCCGCCTGCAGGGCCAGAAATTCGTCGAGTTCGAAAAACTGTTCGACCCCCAACAGGGCGCACCGGTGCTGGTCGTCACTTTTCTGGCATTGCTGGAACTGGGCAAGGAAACGCTGATCGAGATAACCCAGGCGGAATCCTTCGCGCCGATCTATGTGCGCCTGGCCTACAACGTCGTCTGAGCTTTCAGGCCTCGTTGCGGGCGACGCGTCCCATCAGCTCGGCCAGTGCCTGCTGCGGCCCGATGCGGCCCGCTAGCAGCGCGTCAACGGCGCTGCAAATCGGCGTCTCGACCGCCAGTCGCTGCGCACGCCTGACCAGCGTGTGCGCGCAGTAGACGCCTTCTGCCACATGGCCGAGCGCCTGCACAGCCTGCGCCAGACCCTGCCCCTGCGCAAGCGCCAGCCCGACCCGGCGGTTACGCGAAAGATCTCCGGTGGCGGTGAGCACCAGATCGCCCAGGCCGCTCAGGCCCATGAAGGTCTCCGCGCGCGCGCCCAAGGCGACGCCAAGCCGCGTCATTTCGTGCAATCCGCGGGTGATCAGCGCGGCGCGGGCGTTCAGGCCTAAGGCCAGGCCGTCACACAAACCGGTAGCGATCGCCAGCACATTCTTCACCGCGCCGCCCACCTCGACCCCGACCACGTCGTCGCTGCCATAGACACGCAGGCTGGCGCTGTGAAATGCCTGCAGCAACGCAGCGCGGACTGCCGGGTCGGCGCTGGCTGCAACCAGCGCGGTGGGCTGGCCGCGGGCGACCTCCTGCGCAAAACTGGGCCCGCTGAGAACGCCGGCGTGCAGACCCGGCGCGGTCTGGGCGAGCACTTCATGCCCGAGCAAACCCAGCGGCTCGAGTCCAGGGCCGCCGCCTGCGGCGACTGGTTTTTCCACCCCCTTGCACAGCCAAACCACGGGTGCGCTCACGCCACGCAGTTGCTGCAACACCGAGCGCAACGCCGCCATCGGCGTTGCCACCACCACCAGGTCGTGGCCCGCCATCGCCGCCTGCATCGGCCTGTCGCCGTCGGCGCCGCTGTGCCAATGGCGAAGCACCAGCGCATCGGGCAGCGCAACATCGGCAAGGTAGCGCGCGTTGACGCGCTGCTCCTGCATGGCGCTGCTTTGCCCGGGGCTGCGCGCCCACAGGCTGACCGTGTGGCGCGCGGCCAGGTTGCTGCTGGCGCTGACGGCCAACGCCGTTCCCCAGGCGCCCGCGCCGAGCACTGCAATTTTCATCGCCATCGGACGCTAGCGCCAGGGCGCGGGCCGCAGACCTACTGGGTGACGACAGCGGGCGCCTGGCCTGCCGCCTGCGCGCGCTGCTGTTCGTACATCGCCTGGAAATTAATTTCCGAAAGATGTACCGGCGGGAAGCCGCTGCGCTGGATCAGGTCCGCCACATTGGCCCGCAGGTACGGATAGACGATTTGCGGGCAGGCGATGCCCATGATCTGACCCATCTGGTCATCGGCAATATTGCGGATTTCAAATATTCCGGCCTGCTTGACCTCGACCAGAAAGACGGTTTTGTCCTTGATTTTCGTCTGCACGGTCGCGGTGACACAGACCTCGAAGATCCCGTCGGCCGCCGGATTGGCTTCAACGCCAAGTTGAATGTCGACCGACGGTTGCTCCTGCTCGAGCAGGATCGCCGGGGAGTTGGGTTGCTCCAGCGACGACTCTTTCAGGTACACGCGCTGGATCTGGAAAATCGGGTTTGCTTCATCGGCCATTGGCTTGCTTTCAGGTTGAATAAGAGCGATGCAAAAAGGCCTGCGATCGGTGTGTCGTGCAAAGACCCGGTTTCATCGGTGGGTCAAATTATCTCAGGCTCCGATGGCTCGCCGCCTTCTCCAACCGCTTGCAACAAGGGAATTAATCCGCCACGGCTATCGAGTTCCATCAAATCGTCACAGCCCCCGACATGGGTGCTTCCGACAAAGATCTGCGGCACGGTCCGGCGCCCGGTTATTTCCATCATCTTCATCCGAGCGGAGCTGTCGAGATCGATTCGGACTTCTTCCACATGGGCCACGCCCCTGGAGTGAAGAATCTTCTTGGCCCGAACGCAGTAAGGACAAACCGCGGTGGTGTACATGGTGACGACTTGCATCTAAAACGCTTCCGTGGGTGATTTGAGTTTTCCGATCCGGCGCGCAACGACTCTCAGCCTTTTTCGACGGGCAGGTTGGCCGCCTTCCAGGCGACGAGGCCGCCGCCGAGCGACTGCGTCTGGTCGTAGCCCAGCGTCTTTGCGATCGCCAGCGCGCGGCCAGAACGCGCCCCGGTCTGGCACACCAAGATCAGCGGAAGCGCCTTGTTCTTGACCGCGGCGGACAGCTTTTCTTCCAGTTGGCCCAGCGGAATGTTCCTGGCTCCCACCACATGGCCGGCAGAAAACTCCTCGCTTTCGCACACATCGATCACCACGGCGCGCTCACGGTTGATCAGTTGTACTGCATCGGCTGGCGTCAGTCCGGACTGGGTGGCGCCCTGGATCGTGGGCCACACCAGCAATGTGCCCGACGAGATGGCGACCAGCAACAGCATCCAGTTATCGACAATAAATTTCACGTTGTTCCTTGTTCAAAATTCTCCGTCCCAGGCAAGCACCAGCGGCTCATTTTAGAATGTCGGCTGCCGTCCGTTGCGCGGGTGCCTGATAGACCCCCGAATGACCGACGATTCACCGCGACGCCAAACGGGCGTTGCGAGCGGCCCACAGCAGCCTTGGACCACAGACAACATGCACACACTCGTCCTGATCCGCCACGGCGAATCGACCTGGAACCTGGACAACCGCTTTACCGGGTGGACCGACGTCGACCTGACCGGAACCGGCATCGCGCAGGCCCAAGCGGCAGGGCGGCGGCTGCGCGAGCAGGGCTACGAGTTCGACATCAGCTACACCAGCGTGCTCAAACGCGCCACCCGCACGCTATGGCACTGCGTCGACGAAATGGACCGCACATGGCTGCCCGTCGTCCACAGTTGGCGCCTCAACGAGCGCCACTACGGGGCTTTGCAGGGCTTGAACAAGGCCGAAGTTGCCAAACAGTACGGCGACCAGCAGGTGCTGAACTGGCGGCGCAGCTACGACGAGCCGCCTCCCGCGCTGACGCCGGATGATCCGCGTTGCGAGCGCAGTGACATCCGCTACGCGCGGCTCAAGGCGGGCCAGATTCCGCTGACCGAATGCCTCAAGGACACGGTGCAACGGGTGCTGCCGCTCTGGAACGAGTCGATGGCGCCGGCGCTGCGCAGCGGCAAACGCCTGGTCGTCGCTGCGCACGGCAACTCGATTCGCGCACTCATGAAGCACCTCGATACGATTTCCGACGCCGACATCGTAGGGCTGAACATTCCCAATGCCATTCCGTTGGTATACGAACTCGACGCCGACCTGGTGCCGATCCGCCACTACTACTTGGGCGACCCGGGCGCTGCGGCCAAAGGGACTGAGGCAGTGGCCGCGCAAGGCCGGGCGTGAGCGCACAACAGCACCCTCGCCCAAGGCGTTCGGATGCGGAAATTTGCCCCGCCGACATGTGCCGTTTTTCCTCACGGTGTATATTGAAGTAGGAGTGGGAAAAGCATGGGACATAAATTGAAAATCACCGGTTGGGTGGCGCTGGGTCTGGTGACCGGCGCCTTGACAACCGTATCACTGCAAACCGTGGCGCGTGGCGCCCTGTCGCCGCTTCCGCTGGAGGAGTTGCAGCAACTCGCCGCGGTCTTTAGCATGGTCAAGAGCGACTATGTGGAAGTGGTCGACGAGAAGAAGCTGATCACCGACGCCATTTCCGGCATGGTCAACAGCCTGGATCCGCATTCCCAGTATTTCGACAAGAAATCGTTCAAGGAATTTCGCGAGGGTACGACCGGCCGCTTCGTCGGCGTGGGCATCGAGATCACCCAGGAAGACGGGCTGGTCAAGGTGGTGTCGCCCATCGAGGGAACGCCGGCGTTTCGCGCCGGACTCAAGACCAACGACCTGATCACAAAAATAGACGACACCGCCGTCAAGGGTCTTCCGCTCGACGAGGCCGTCAAGCGCATGCGCGGCGATCCCAACACCAAGGTCATGCTCACGATTTTCCGCAAGGACGAAAACAGATCCTTCCCGGTGACGATTGTCCGCGAGGAGATCCGGACCCAGTCGGTTCGCGGAAAAATGGTCGAGCCGGGCTATGCCTGGATCCGGCTGAGCCAGTTCCAGGAACGAACCGTCGAGGATTTCGCCCGCAAAGTGGAGGAGTTGTACAAGCTCGATCCGCAGCTCAAGGGTTTGGTGCTGGACCTGCGCAACGATCCGGGCGGACTGCTGGACGCCGCCGTCGCGGTGTCGGCGGCTTTCCTGCCTGAAAACGTGAGCGTCGTCTCGACCAACGGGCAGTTGCCCGAAAGCAAGTTCACCTACAAGGCATCGGCCGAGTTCTACCAGCGCCGCGGCAGCGCTGACCCGCTCAAGCGCCTGCCCGTCGCGCTGAAAACTGTGCCGCTGGTGGTGTTGGTCAACGAAGGCTCCGCATCGGCCAGCGAAATCGTCGCGGGCGCTTTGCAAGACTACAAGCGTGCCACCATCATGGGCAACCAGACTTTTGGCAAGGGATCGGTCCAGACAGTGCGGCCGCTGGGCCCCGATACCGGGCTCAAGATCACCACCGCTCGCTACTACACACCGAGCGGGAAATCGATCCAAGCCAAGGGCATTATTCCCGACGTGATGGTCGACGAGACGGCAGATGGAAACCTGTTTTCTGCTCTAAGGACGCGTGAAGCCGACCTGGAAAAGCACCTGGCGAGCGGCCAGGGCGCCGAAGTCAAGGACGATGCGCGCGAAGCAGCGCGTGAAGACGCGCGCAAAAAATTGGAAGAGGAGTCCAAGAAGCCACTGGCCGACCGCAAGATGACGGAGTTCGGCTCCGACAAGGATTTCCCGCTGATCCAGGCGATCAACAAGCTCAAGGGTCAGCCGGTCGTCGTGAGCAAGACACTGACACCGCGTAAGGACGAGCGGAAAGAAAACTAGGAGCGCCGCACAATCGGCGCGACGGCCCCTTGCGCCGTCAGCGGCAGGCCCGGATGCACCCCCCCACACCGAGGCCGCCATGACAGACGACCAGCTGCTGCGCTACTCGCGCCACCTCCTGCTTGATGAAATCGGCATCGATGGGCAGGATCGTATTGCCGGCTCCCACGCGCTGGTCATAGGGGCAGGCGGCCTGGGCTGTCCGGTAGCCATGTACCTTGGCGCGGCGGGCGTGGGGCGTATCACGTTGGTCGACGACGACCGGGTCGAACTGGCCAACCTGCAGCGCCAGATAGCCCATGGAATGGACCGCATCGGTCTTCCCAAGGTCGACTCGGCGCGCTGCGCCATCGCCGCGATCAACCCGGACCCTGCGGTGACCGCCATCCACCGCCGCGCCGATGCTGCTTTGCTCGAGCAACTTCTCCCAGACTGCGATGTGGTGCTCGACTGCTGCGACAACTTCGTCACCCGGCAGGCGGTCAACGCCGCGTGCGTGCGATACCGCAAGCCCCTGGTGTCCGGAGCGGCCATCCGCTTTGACGGCCAGGTCAGCGTATTTGACCCGCGCGACCCCACTTGCCCCTGTTACGCCTGCGTGTTTCCCCCGGACATCCTATTCGAGGAGGAGCGCTGCGCGACCATGGGCGTCTTCGCGCCGATGGTCGGCATCATCGGCGCGGTACAGGCTGCCGAGGCACTCAAGCTGATGACCCGGGTCGGACTGTCGCTCGCCGGCCGTCTGTTGATGCTCGACGGCAAGACGATGCGCTGGACCGAGTTGACGCTGCCCCGAAACGCCGCTTGCGCGGTCTGCTGCGGGGTCTAAATACCGCATTGGCACCGGCATCTGCTGGCGCGCGCAACAGTCGGATCAATCGTGCCTTTATCGCAGCCTTGAAGCGATCGTCGCGGCTACACTTTTCCCCACGACAAGTCCGTTACCCGCCCTATCTCTCTTACTGCATCTCTCTGCGGCCCGCGCTTCAGATTCCGCCATTTCCCTGTGCATTTCCCTCCTTCTTCGTCCGTGCTCGACCTCAACGACCTGCGTCTGGACGACGCATTAGCGCTGCTCAACCACAGCGCCGTCCCGACGACCAACGGCACGCAGGCGACCGGCGCGGGCTATGTCCAGGAACTGATCGACAGGCTGTGTGCACTCTCGCTCAGGGACCCCTTGACCGGCCTGGCCAACCGGCGCCACTTCCGCGCGATGCTCGAGCGCGAACTCGACGCCGTCGCGCGCGTGGGCCGGTCTGCGCTGCTGTTGATGGTCGATATTGACCACTTCAAGGCCATCAACGACCGCTACGGCCATCAGGCTGGCGATCAGGTCTTGCAGGCAGTCGCAGCAAGCCTTGCACTGAACATCCGGCCGATGGACACCGTGGCGCGCTTTGGTGGCGAGGAATTTTCCGTTGTCCTGCCGAACTGCGATACGACGCACGGACACTCCTTGGCAGAGCGCTTGCGCCAGGGGGTAGAGGCACTGACGATCCGGGTCGGGCCGATGACGACGGTGCGCGCGACGGTGAGCGTAGGGGGCGTCTGCGCGCCGGTGTGGGTGCGTTCGACTACCGGCCTGTGGATCGAGCGCGCCGATCACCAACTGTACCGGGCCAAGTCGCAGGGCCGTAATCGGGTCTGCATCGACCAGCCGCAAATTTTGTCGGTCAGCGCCGATGAAAGGCGTCTTTTGTTCGGACACCTCGCGGATGGCGACCCGGCTTGGCTGGATCGGGCCACCACCCAGTCCGCGGGCGATCCTCGGCCAGAGGTCGAACGATGAGCGGCCCTGGCGGTTCGGCCGGGCCGCAGCGCGCCACAGCGTCGATTCCGATCCGGCCACTGGGTCGGGTGGTGGCTATCACCAGCGGCAAAGGCGGCGTCGGCAAGACCTTTGTTGCGGCCAACCTGGCCGCTGCGCTGGCCCGGCGCGGTCAACGCGTGCTGCTGTTGGACGCCTACCTGGGACTCACCAATCTGGACAGCGCGCTGAATCTAATTCAAACGAGCAGCCTGCACGACGTGTTCACCGGAAAAGCCGATCTGGGGCAAGCCATCATCCAGGCCCCGGGCGGATTCTCGGTGCTGCTGGCCGGCTTGGGACTGCTCGAGCACGCGCGGCTGACGCCCGATGTGCGCGACGAATTCCTGCGCGTCATCGCTAGCCTGGCGCCGCGCTATGACCTGGTGCTGCTTGACACTGGCGCAGGCATATCCGACGTGGTGTTGTTTAGCGTGTCGCTCGCGTCGGTCGTGCTGCTGGTGGCAACCCCGGAGCTGAGCGCGCTGAGCGACGCCTATGCGACGGTGAAGGTGCTGGCGGGTCAGCAAAAAAGATCGCGAATCCATCTGGTGGTGAACCACACGGCGCGCCTCGGCGACGGCCGCGCCATTGCGGCCCAGTTACAGCAGGTGCTTGACCGCTATGTCGTCTCCGAGCCCGGACAGGGCATACGCCTGTCGCATCTGGCGGACATACCGGCTGATGCAGCGGCCCGTCAGGCGGCCGTGGGCCGCCAGTTGCTGTGGCGGACTGCACCGGCTTGCCCGTCCGCGCTGGCAGTCGAGCAACTCGCTTGCAGGCTGGAAGAAACGGTGCTCATTGCGCAGGCCTGAGCGGCGGCGCCACGACAGCCTCGGCGCCGGCGCCGACGATCCATCCCTCGAGCGGGTCCAGGTCCGGCGGGAGGCCAAACCATGGCCAGCCTGCGCGGCTGGCCCAAGCGGCCTGCAACAGGCAAATGGCGGCGTCCAGGGTGTCGCCGCTGGCATCCGTCACCATCGATTCGCGCAGGTCGGCACCCGTCTGCAGCCGCAACCCAACGCGGGTGGCGCCCGCTTCCAACGCCTGCAACAAGGCGGCGCGTGCGCTGCGGCGCGGCGCAGTTTGTTTGGCCTTATCGTCGCTTTTGTAGCTGCGGTGACCCAGTACGTCACGCGCCAGCATGCCAGGGTACGCCTCCACGGCAACACGGCGCGCGCGTCCCTGCGGGTTTTGCTCAGCGAGCGCTTCCGGGCGCAGACCCGCAAGGTGCACGCCGGCGTCAATGAGCAGCGGAACGCCTGCATGCATCATGAAAGCGACCGGCGGGTTGACCCACTTCATGGACGGACTTGAGCCAGCCGGACGGTCGGTAGCACGGTGGGCGAATTTTCTGCCCGCGGGTCGCGCACTGCAAAAGCCAGCGAACAGGTCGCGAATCTCGGCGCGGCTCAAGCTGGCAAAGTGGCGAACGCAGGCCTCCCATGCGACGGGCCATCCCAGATGCAGCACCAGTTCACGCGCAAGACCAAAGGGGAAATCGAAGCCGCCGACCCAGTCGCCGTCACCGGACAGCCAGCCACCGAAGTCCTCGAGCCGGTGAAAGCGCTCAAAGCCATCGAGCCGCACCCGACCCGCGGCCATCGCTCCGTAGGCCACGACAATCGGCTTTCTTGCACTGGGGCTGCTGCTGAAGTCGCAGCCGATCAGGTCGCCCATAAAAGCGCCCTCCCGGCTGCGCAATAGGCCTAGGCGCGGCCCATGATGGAGGCCGTTGCCATCAACTCCTCAAGCAAGGCCAGCGACACCTTGCCCGATACGGCGTAGGGGTCGAGTTCAGGGCGTTCCGCATATTTGAGCAGGATCGAGGCGTTGATTCGCGACACATTGACCTGTCCCATCGTCCAGCCGCCAAAGCGCCGCTCGCTGATTTCCTCGTAATGCAACAGCACCACCTCCTTGTGGCGCGGATCCTTCTGGATATGGCCGTACAAATCGCTGATCGCCAGCCTGCCGCCTTCAATCGCCTGCAGGAAAATTCCGCCACCGTAACAGAGGATCCCCGTGATGCCGCAGGCCGGGTTGGCCTGCCGCGACTGCAACAAGATGGCTTCGATCGCCTCGGTGCTGGTGTCAACCGCCCGACTCGCATAGAGAAGACGTACCAGCATGGATCAGCCCCTGCCAGGAATCAAGGACAGGAATTCCCGGCGCAAGGTCGAGTCCTTCAGGAAAACGCCGCGCATCACCGAGTTGATCATTTTGCTGTCAAGGTCTTTCACACCGCGCCACGCCATGCAGTAGTGGCTCGCCTCCATGACGATCGCCAAGCCGTCGGGCTGGGTCTTGAGCTGGATGAGGTCGGCCAGTTGCACCACCGCTTCCTCCTGAATCTGCGGGCGCGACATGATCCACTCCGCCAGCCGTGCGTACTTGGACAGGCCAATCACATTGGTGTGCTCATTGGGTAATACGCCGATCCAGATCTTGCCAATCACCGGACAAAAATGGTGGCTGCAGGCGCTGCGCACCGTGATCGGCCCGACGATCATCAGTTCATTCAAGTGCTCGACATTCGGGAACTCGGTGATGGTGGGCGCATGCACATAACGGCCACGGAACACCTCGTTGAGATACATCTTGGCAACACGGCGTGCGGTATCGTCGGTGTTGTGGTCGTTGCCGGAGTCGATCACCAAGCTGTCAAGGACGGTCTGCATCTTGCCCTCCACTTCGTCGAGCAACTGCTCGAGTTCGCCGGGTTCAATGAAGTCCGCAATGTTGTCGTTGGCGTGAAATCGCTTTCGCGCCGCCAACAGGCGTTCGCGGATCAGGACCGAAACCGGCTTGCCTTCGTGGACTTCGCGTGCGCTCATGGTGTTGGCTTGGGTTGGCTGCATTAGCATGGCATGATCCTACCAGTCTTCAGGTGCCCTGCGGCCGCTAGGCCTATTCCACATCCGGGTCCGCCACCCACACCCCGAGGCTATGGGGTCAGTAGCGTCTGCCCACCAGGAACAGGGCGAGTCGCATCAGGGCGAATGCCAGCATCTCCAGTGTTCTTCGACGCAGCGAGCGCCGGGAAAAGACCACCGCGTCCACCGGCTTGCCGCCGCTGGCCATGGCCTTTTCGAGACGCTCGCGCAGCCTGCTGGCAAAGGCGGCGTCGTCGACCAGCAGGTTGGCCTCGCGGGCCAGCAGCAGGCTCAGCGGGTCCAGATTGGAAGAGCCTACCGTCGCCCAATGTCCGTCGATCACCGCCACCTTGGCGTGCAGGAAGCTCGCCGCGTATTCGTGGATTTCGACGCCCGCCGTCAGCAAGGCGCTGTAGACCGGCCGCGAGGCGTGGTAGGGCAGGAAATACTCGTAACGGCCCTGCAGCAGCAGGCGCACGCGCACGCCACGACCGGCGGCGTGCACCAGGGCCTTGCGCAAGCGGGCGCCAGGCAGGAAATAGGCGTTGGCGATGACCACTTCCTTGCGCGCCTCGCCAATGGCCTTGAGGTAGGCGCGCTCTATGCGGGTGCGGTTGCGCAGGTTGTCGCGCAGTACCAGTTCTGCGCGCGCGCCGTGGCTGGGTCGGCTTTCGGAACGACGGGTATCGGCGCCCGCGTTTGGCCCACTCTCACCGATGGCTACGGACGCGCGCAACGAAGCCTGCAGCGCCCGCCAGGCCGCCGGAAATTCGCGGCCACGCACCTGAGAGGCCAGTGTCAGGCGCGACCAGAACCGGGTCATGGCGTGCGCCATGTCGTGCACCAGTGGGCCGGTCACGCGCACCGCAAAGTCCAGCCGTGGCTGGCTGAGTGCGCCGTGGTTGGGGTCGACGAAGTCATCCAGCAGGTTGATGCCGCCGCAATAGGCGACGCGGTCATCGACCACGCAGAGCTTGCGGTGCAAGCGCCGCCAGCGGCTCGGAATCAGCAGCCCAAAGTGGCCCAGGGGAAGAAATATGCGCCATTGAACGCCGGCGCGGTCGAAGCGATCACGCCAAGGCGCCGGAAGTTGCGGCGTTCCGACGCCGTCGACGGTGACAAAAACCTGCACGCCCCGGACGGCTGCGCGTTCCATGGCCGCGGCGACCTGGCGTCCCGAAGCATCAAAATTGAAGATGTAGGTCTCCAGCCGGACCTCGTGCACGCTGGCGTCGATCGCTGCCACCAGGGACGCAAAATATTCCTGCCCGCCTTGCAACAGCTCCAGCTCATGGGAATCGCGCAGACGTTGCATGCTCGTTCCAAGCCGCTAATCAGGCAGCGCAAACTCGGCCACCAATGGCAGGTGGTCCGACATGCGCCACCAGATCCGTCCACGCGGGACCTGCACGCGCAGCGGCTGCATGCCGCGTGCGAAAACATGGTCGAGTTGGACCAGGGGGAAACGCGCTGGGAAGGTGGGCTGACGCCCTGCCTGAAAGGTCTGCAGTCCCTGCGTGGCGAATTCGCGCTGCACCAAGGTTCCCCAGTCGTTGAAGTCACCGGCCACCAGCAGCGCGGTGTTCGGGGGAACCTCGCGCGCAATGAAGCGCTGCAGCTGCGCGAGCTGGCGTTCGCGGCTGGCGCGTATCAGCCCGAGGTGAACCACGACCACATGGACCGGGCGTCCGTGGACCAGCAGTTCCGAGTGCAGCAGGCCACGCTGTTCAAAACGGTGGTCCGACATATCCTCATGCTGGTGGGTGATCACGGGCCAGCGCGACAGCATTGCGTTGCCGTGCTCGCCATGGCGTGTCACGGCGTTGGTCCGGTAGACCGCCACATAGCCTTCGGGCGCCAGGAAATCAGCCTGCGGCAGATCCGGCCAGCGCGGGAAGCGACGGGCCCCGCTGCGATGGATCTTGCGCACCTCCTGCAGGCAGACAATGTCAGCGTCGAGTTGCTCGACCGCGTGTCCCAGGTTGTGGATTTCGAGTCGCCGCTGCGGCCCCATTCCCTGCACCCCCTTGTGGATGTTGTAGGTGACGACGCGGACCAGCGCCAAGGCTAGTGCTCCGGCATCTGCAGGCGCGGCAACAGCAAAATCGCCTCCGCATTGGAAGGCGAAAAGCAGGCTTCGGCGGCCTCGCGCCAGGGCAGCCATCGGTACGCGACGTGCTCGCGCGGGCTCAGGCTGACCGGTACACGCTCAGGAACCTGCAGCCCAAACAAGTGCTCGGTATTGCGCGTAACGCCCGGCGCATAGCGGTGGCGCCACCGGGGATAAATATCGTAGATGTTCTCAAGCTGCCAATCAACCAGTCGGTCCTGCAGCGCCGAGCCGGGCCGGCAATCGATGCCGGTCTCCTCCAGCACCTCGCGTGCAGCGCTTTCGGCCCACGACTCCTGCGCCTGGTCCTTGCTGCCGGTGACGGACTGCCAGAACGCGTCCGCATCGGCGCGGCGGATCAATAGCACCTCCAGTGCCGGGGTATGGATCACCACCAGTACGGATTGGGGGATCTTGAATGGAAGGGCCATGGCGACACGCGCGCTCGGCGCGCGCGCCCATTTTGCACCATGGCAGACGCCCGGATCAGGTCGGCGCTGCCGTCCGCAGGCGTATATGCAGTTCACGCAACTGCTTTTCATCCACCGCCGAAGGCGCCTGCGTCAACAGGCACTGGGCACGCTGCGTCTTGGGGAATGCAATCACGTCGCGAATCGATTCCGCGCCTGTCATCAGCGTGACAATGCGGTCCAGTCCGAAAGCCAGCCCGCCATGCGGTGGCGCGCCGTACTGCAGCGCGTCGAGCAGGAAGCCGAACTTGAGCTGCGCCTCCTGTGGGCTGATTTTCAGCGCGTCAAAAACCTTTTGCTGCACGTCGGCGCGGTGGATACGTACCGAGCCACCCCCCATTTCCCAGCCGTTGAGGACCATGTCGTAGCCCTTGGAAATGCACTTCTCGGGGGCGCTGACCATCCAGTCCTCGTGACCGTCCTTCGGCGCGGTGAACGGGTGGTGCGTCGCGGTATAGCGTTGTGCCTCCTCGTCGTATTCGAACATCGGGAAATCGACCACCCACAGAGGACGCCAGCCGGCGCTGAACAGGCCGTTGTTGCGTCCGAAGTCGCTCAGGCCAATCTTGACGCGCAGCGCGCCGATGGCGTCGTTGACTATCTTCTCCTTGTCGGCGCCAAAGAAGATCAGATCGCCGTTCTGGGCACCGGTGCGCTCGAGCAACCCCGCAATCGCCCGATCGTGCAGGTTCTTGACAATCGGGCTCTGCAGGCCGGGCCAGCGCGCCGCCGTGTCGCCGGCACCCGCTGCCGCATCGTTGACCTTGATATAGGCCAGACCCTTGGCGCCATAAATCTTCACGAACTCGGTGTAGGCGTCTATCTCGCCGCGGCTCAGGCCCGCGCTCTCGCGGGCGCCGCCGGGTATGCGCAGACCCGCCACCCGACCGCCCTTGGCCTTCGCGGCGCCGGAGAAGACCTTGAAGTCCACATCGACCATCAGGTCGGTGAGCTCGGTAAATTCCAGATTCACCCGCAGGTCGGGTTTGTCCGACCCGAAACGGGCCATCGCCTGCGCATAGGGCATCACCGGAAAGTCGCCTAGGTCCACGCCCATCGCATTGCTGAAAACCGTGGTGATCATCGACTGGGTGAGCGCACGAATTTCCTCCTCCTCCAGAAACGACGTTTCGATATCGATCTGGGTGAATTCTGGCTGGCGATCAGCGCGGAGGTCTTCGTCGCGAAAGCACTTTGTAATCTGGTAGTAGCGGTCGTACCCGGACACCATCAACAACTGTTTGAACAACTGTGGCGATTGCGGAAGCGCGAAAAAATGTCCGGCGTGCACCCTGCTGGGCACCAGATAGTCGCGCGCGCCCTCTGGCGTGGACTTGGTCAGCATCGGCGTCTCAATGTCGATGAAGCCGTTGGCGTCCAGAAACTTGCGCACCTCCATCGACACCCGGTAGCGCAGCTTCAGGTTGTTCTGCATATACGGCCGGCGCAAATCCAGCACGCGGTGCGTCAGGCGCGTCGTTTCGCTCAAATTGTCGTCGTCGAGTTGGAACGGCGGCGTCACCGAAGGGTTGAGAACGGTGAGCTCATGGCACAGCACCTCGACCTTGCCGCTGGTCAGGTTGTCGTTGGTGGTGCCCGCTGGACGCGCGCGCACCAGCCCGCGGATCTGGATGCAGAACTCGTTGCGCAGGCCTTCGGCACGCGCAAAGGTTTGGGCCCGGTCAGGGTCGCAGACCACCTGCACATGGCCCTCACGGTCTCGGATATCGACAAAGATCACGCCGCCATGGTCGCGTCGCCGGTTGACCCAGCCGCACAGCGATACGGTCTGCCCCAGCAGGGCTTCGGTCACCAGACCGCAGTAGTGTGAACGCATGGCCATAAAAAGCTTTCGATGCACCGGCCCATCAGCCGGCACGGTTAGGGACGGATCTACTTTCCGCCTGCAGGGGGCAAAGGCGCGACGGTTCCCATGGAAATCACATAGGTCAGCGCCTCATCGACGCTCATCTCGAGTTCGACCACTTCCGAGCGAGCCAGCATGAGAAAGAAACCGCTGGTCGGATTGGGGGTTGTCGGCACATAGACGCTGACAAAGTCGCCGCCCAGGTGCTGTGCCACCTCGACGCCGGGTGTTCCGGTCTGAAAAGCAATGGTCCAGCAGCCGGCACGGGGATACTGCACCAGCATCGCCTTGCGAAATGCATTGCCATCGCTGGAAAAAAGCGTGTTCGATACCTTGCGCACGCTGGTGTAAATCGACTTGAATATCGGAATGTTGGCGAACAGCCGGTCCCACTGCCTGAACCACCAGCGACCGGCGACATTGCTCACCAAGGCGCCGGTCATCAACAGCGTCAAAAAGACCAGTATCACGCCGAGACCGTGTATGGAGCGCAACTGCTCCATCACCGGACTGGCGGCGCCGGGCAAGACCGCCGCCATGCCCGAGAGCACGCCGCCAAAAATAGCGTCCAGCATGCCGATCAGCCATAGCATGACCCAGACGGTAATCGCCAGCGGAAGCCAGACCAGTAAGCCGGTGAGCAGATACTTCTTGATGGGCATAGGACCTGCGCGGCTCAGGCGCCAGCCGACGGCGCTGGATCGGCCTTCTTGACCGCCGGAGTGTCCGCAGACTTGGACTCGGGCTTGGATTCGGTCTTGCTGTCGGCCTTGGTCTCTGACTTCGACTCCGTTTTGCCCTCGGTGGCCTCGGTCTTGGGCTTATCGCCGCCGTCATCGGACTTGTCCTCGCCGCTGGCCGGCGCGCCGCCCCCTTTGAAGTCGGTGGCATACCAGCCCGAGCCCTTGAGTTGAAAACCCGCCGCCGTGAGTTGCTTCTGGAACGCCTGCGCCCCGCAAGTCGGGCATCCAGTCAGCAAGGGGTCCGAAAGCTTTTGCAACACATCCTTGGCAAATCCGCAGGCCGCACATTTGTAAGCATAAATTGGCATGGTGTAAAGGCTCCGGTTTTGCAAGCTGCAAAGCCTTCTAGTATATCCGTGCGACCGGTTTTCGGGCGCTTTCGAGCACGGCACCGGTGCTGGGTGCGGGCTGCCACCAGGCCGCGCCTGATAGCGCTGCCGGGCCGCGGCGCTAAAAGAGCCTGACTCGGACGATCACCTGCATCAGCGCCAGACCCAGCGCAAAGCCGACGCCGCCGTATACCAGCGCCTGCAGCAAACGGTTCGTCCGCCGTTGCTCGACCAGTAACTCCTTCAAGTCGCGCTGCTGGCCGCTAGACGCGCGCCTCAAGAAATCGTGCAGGAGTCGCGGCAACCCGGGTAGCAACTGCGCATAGCGCGGCGCCTCCTCACGCAACTGCTCCAGCAGTTTCTGCGGACCCAGTTGCTCGACCATCCACCGCTCAAGAAATGGTTTTGCGGTGCTCCACAGGTCCAGTTCGGGGTCGAGCTCTCGGCCCAGGCCTTCGATGTTGAGCAGGGTTTTCTGCAGCAAGACCAGTTGGGGCTGAATTTCGACATCAAAGCGTCGCGAGGTCTGAAACAACCGCATCAGCACCATGCCCAGGGAAATTTCCTTCAATGGCCGGTCAAAATAGGGCTCGCACACCGTTCGCACCGCGCCCTCGAGTTCATCGACACGCGTCCCCGGCGGTACCCATCCCGACTCGATGTGCAACTCGGCCACCCGCTTGTAATCGCGACGGAAGAATGCCGTGAAGTTCTGCGCCAAGTAGTCCTTGTCGGATGCGCTGAGCGTTCCCACGATACCAAAGTCGAGCGATATGTATCGGCCAAAGGTTGCAGGGTCGACGCTGACCTGGATATTGCCCGGGTGCATATCGGCGTGAAAAAAGCCGTCGCGAAATACCTGGGTAAAGAACAGCGTCACGCCGTCGCGCGCCAGTTTGGGTATGTCGACACCGGCCGCGCGCAATCGTCCGACCTGGCTCACCGGTATGCCGCGCATGCGCTCCATCACGATCACGTCGGCGGTGCAATAGTCCCAGTACATCTCCGGTATCAGCACCAGATCGAGCCCCTCCATATTGCGCCGCAACTGCGCAGCACAGGCGGCCTCGCGGACCAGATCGAGTTCATCGTGCAGGTACTTGTCGAATTCGGCCACCACCTCGCGCGGCCGCAGGCGCTTGCCATCGGCGGACAGCCCCTCGACCCAGGCCGCCATCATCCGCATCAGCCGCAAATCTTTTTCTATCGCCGGCAGCATGCCCGGGCGCAGCACCTTCACCGCCACATCGCGCTCCCTGCCGCTGCGGTCCCTGAGAACGGCGAAGTGCACCTGCGCGATCGACGCGCTGGCTACCGGTTCGCGTTCGAAGGATAGGAACACCTCGGCCAATGGCTTGCGAAAGGCGCGCTCGACGCTGGCGATGGCGACTTCTGCAGCAAAAGGCGGAACATCGTCCTGCAGTCGCGCAAGCTCATTGGCAATATCGACCGGCAGCAAGTCTCGCCGGGTCGACAGCACCTGACCGAACTTGACGAAGATGGGTCCCAGCCGCTCCAGGGCCTCGCGCAGGCGCTGACCGCGCGGTGCGTGCAGCGCGCGGCCGGTGCTCAGAACGCGCGCCAGCAGCCTGGACCAGGGCCTGTCGAGGCCATTGAGAACGATTTCATCGAGCCCGAAGCGCAGCACCACCCAGGTGATGAAAAGCCCGCGGTACAGCCGCCTCATGCTGCTGCGGCACCGGCCGGACCCGCCCGACTGCGCGCACTGTCTTGAAAATGGCGCATGGCTTGCACCGCCTGGCGCGCGATCTGCCCGATCCGATAGGCGGTCACGTCGCCGACCAGCCGCGACAGGTCTTCCTCCAGATCCCATCGGAGGTTATCGGCCAGCCAGTTGACCTCCGCGGCCAACTGCACGTCGCCTTCGATGCGCAAGGCAGGCTTGTCCCCGCGCAGCATCGACTGGGCCATAGCCCACGGGGAAGCGTCGGTCAGTGCCAGACTGAGATCGGCCGCCAGCGCGGCGTCGGCGAGGTCGAGCAGGCCGGCAGGTGTCACCATCAGCCGGATCGACAATTCACGCCACTGGACCGAGACTACACGCCCCTTTTGCCGCACCAGTCGACTGGTGGCGGCCGTTTCCTGCAGCAGCACATGGTTGAGCAGCAACACGACACGGCGCTGCGCCTCGTCGACAAGCCACGCGGGCGGCGGAAATCGGGTGGCCATCGAACGGGCAAGGTTCTCCAGCAAAAGAAAAGGGGACTGTGTTGCCATAGCCCCCGATTATTCTCCGAATATTCCCGGCGATCAGCGCCGGTCAAGCCGGCGCCCGGCTACTGGAGCGCCTGCACGCCCGCCACCAGCCATCCGGCTGAACCCGACTTGGGCTTGCTCATGTTCCAGACTTCGCGGAAGGGGTTAGGGCCAGCCGACGGCTGCTCGCGAATCATGCCCGAGAATTCGACACTGGCCAGATACTCGTCGCCAGCGTCCTCAATGCCCAGCAGCTTGGCCTCGATCATCACCACCTCGGTGTGATTGGCCGGACCCCCTGTATGCCCCTCGCGCTCGCCCAACTGGATTTTCATTTCGCCCAGCATCGCGTCGGTCATCATCGCGCGCAAGGCCTCGATGTCGGACTTGTCCCAGGCAGCCTGCAGGCTGATGAAATTCCCCTTCGCGGCCTGCAGGAATCCCTCGGTATCGAAGTCTGCGGGGACGTGCCAGTTTTGAGTGCCCGTCAGCGCCGAACCGATCATCGTCCCGGATCCTGGCACCGCAGTTCCGGCGTCGAAGGCGGCCGAGTTTGCCCGCTCCCAGGGGCGGGCAGATGCGTCGTTGCCGACATTTTCTGGCTTATAGGGCCTGGCGTCAGACACCGGCGCACCGCCAGCGCCCTGAAACGCAAAGGGACTGGCGTTTCCGGCAGCCTGCGAAGCCTGTCGCCTGCGCATGAACCAGCCAATAGCGAGCATCACCCCCAATGCGAGCAACCCAAACATCAGCATCTGTCCGAATGCCTCGCCCATCCCCAGCGAATGCGCAAGCCAGGCAAGGCCCAAGCCCGCTGCCAGTCCACCGAGCATCGCACCCCACGGCCGTGCAGGCGGGGCAGCTGCTGCCGGTGCAGCCGGTTTGGCAGCCGCTGCTCCCTGCGTGGCGCCCCCTGCCGGTGCCGCAGCCTCACGCTGCGTCACGTTGCCAGACTGCTTTCCGGCCGACTTGCCGCCCCCCATCCGTGCAGCCTGCGCATTGAACCCCGCCACAGCCATCGCGGCTGCAAGAACCAACGTCCACAGTTTCATAAAACCTCCTGATTAACAAACTTCAACACTTGATTCCAACATGCAATGCGACCATCGCGCCACTGAGGTTGTGGTAATCCACATGCCCAAAGCCACTTTGACGCATAAGGTCTTTCAGCGCCTGCTGCGTCGGATGCATGCGAATCGACTCGGCCAGATAGCGGTAGCTGGCCGAGTCGCCGGCAACCATCTGGCCCAGTTTGGGCAGCACCTTGAATGAATACCAGTCGTAGGCCTTGGCCAGGGGTTTGGCGACGTGCGAAAACTCGAGTACCAGCAACTTTCCATGCGGCCGCAGCACGCGCGCCATCTCCGCCAGCGCCACATCCTTGTGCGTCATATTGCGCAGACCAAAGGCGACGCTCACCAGATCGAACTGGCCGTCGGCGAAAGGCAGCTTTTCCGCATCGCAGGCGGCGGTGGCCAGGCATACACCGGCGTCGATCAGGCGGTCGCGTCCGCAACGCAGCATCGCCTCGTTGACATCGGTGAGCACCACCCTGCCGGTCGTGCCCGCCTTGCGGGCAAATGCCAGCGCAAGGTCGCCGGTACCGCCGGCTATGTCAAGCACCTTGTATCCTTCTCGCACATCGGCGACCATCACGGCGTATGCCTTCCAGACACGGTGCAGTCCGAACGACATCAGGTCGTTCATCAGGTCATACTTCGGCGCAACCGAATCAAAGACGCCTCGCACGCGCCGCGCCTTGTCGGCTTCGTCGACCGCCTCGAATCCGAAATGGGTTGCGCTCATCGGCTCCAATCTTAGTGGCTAGCGCAACCGTGCCCACCGGCGATCGGCATGGCGGCGTCGCGCGCGACACCGGCGGCCTTCAGGCGACTGGCGTACTGATCCCAAAGCTTCTGTTCCTGTGAACCGAGAAAATACAGGTAATCCCAGGAAAAAATGCCGGTGTCGTGGCCGTCAGAAAACCGCGGCTGCACCGCGTAATTTCCCACCGGGTCGAGCCCACTCAACTCGACATCGCGCTTGCCCGTCTGCAACACCTCCTGACCCGGACCATGCCCCTGCACCTCGGCCGACGGCGAATAAACGCGCATCAACTCGAACGGAATGCGAAAGCGTGCGCCGTCCGAAAAGCTGACTTCCAGCACCCGGGACTGTCCGTGCACCGTAATTGCCTGCGGTGTCGGCGCACCGTTTTGTAAACCTGCCATCGTTGTCCACCTCCTAAATCCCAAAAAACCACCGGCACCGTGCTGCCGCAATCGGCCGTTCCGACCTAGACCAGCACGCGCTCTATCCCACCCGCATTGGCTTTGGCCACATAAGTCTCCAGCCACTGCGGCCCGAGCAACTGATTCGCCATCTCGACGACGATGTAGTCCGCCTCCAACAGTCCGCTTTGCAGGTCATCGCCATAGCGGCTCAGGCCTTGGAGGCAACTCGGACACGAGGTGAGTATTTTTACATTCGCCTGTGCGCCAAGAGCGCCGGTCTTGCGCAAGGCGGCCTCATCACGCAGCAGTTCCTCCTGCTTGCGAAACCGGACCTGGGTCGCGATATCGGGCCGGGCGACGCCCATCGTCCCGCTTTCACCGCAGCAGCGCTTGCTCTGCAGCACGCTGTCGGGCCTGTCGCCTCCCACCAGCGCCCTGACGGTCTTCATCGGGTCCTGCAACTTCATCGGACTGTGGCAGGGGTCGTGGTACAGGTAACCACCGGCGCCGCTGTCCAAGCGGATGCCCTTTTCCAGCAGGTACTCATGAATGTCGATGATCCGGCAATCCGGGAAGATTTCCTCGAACTTGTAGCCTTGCAGCTGGTCATAGCAGGTGCCGCAGGAGACGACGACGGTCTTGATATCAAGGTAGTTCAGCGTGTTGGCGACGCGGTGGAACAGCACCCGGTTGTCGGTGATGATCTGGTCGGCTTTATCGAACTGCCCCGACCCGCGCTGCGGATAGCCGCAGCACAGGTAGCCCGGCGGCAACACCGTCTGGACACCGGCGTGCCACAGCATCGCCTGCGTCGCCAGCCCGACCTGACTGAATAAGCGTTCGGAGCCGCAGCCTGGGAAGTAGAACACCGCCTCGGTCTCGGAGTTGGTCGCCCGGGGATCACGGATGATCGGCACGTAGTCGGCGTCTTCGATGTCGAGCAAGGCCCGCGCAGTCCTCTTCGGCAGGCCGCCCGGCATCTTCTTGTTGATGAAGTGGATCACCTGCTCCTTGAGTGCGGTCTTGCCGACCGTTGCCGGCGGCCGCGCGACCTGTCGCCTTGCCAGGCCCCGCAGGAGTTCATTGGCCAGGCGCTGCACTTTGAAACCCACTCCCACCATGGCTGCGCGCATCAATTTGATGCTTTTCGGGTTGGTCGCATTCAGGAACAGCATTGCAGCGGCGGCTCCTGGCCTGAAGGACTTCTGTCCCATCTTGCGCAGCAGGTTGCGCATATTCATCGAAACCTCGCCAAAGTCGATGTTCACCGGACAGGGCGACAAGCACTTGTGACAGACCGTGCAGTGATCGGCCACGTCCTCGAACTCCTCCCAGTGCCTGAGGCTGATTCCGCGCCGGGTCTGTTCCTCGTACAGAAAGGCCTCGACCAGCAGCGAAGTCGCCAGGATCTTGTTGCGCGGGCTGTACAACAAGTTGGCCCGCGGCACATGGGTCGGGCAGACCGGCTTGCACTTACCGCAGCGCAGGCAGTCCTTGACCGAGTCCGATATGGCGCCAATGTCCGAGCGCTGCATGATCAGCGACTCGTGTCCCATCAGTCCGAAGCTCGGCGTGTAGGCATTGCGCAGGTCGGCCGACGGCACGTCGCCAAACCCGGCCGATGCGCCGGGCGCATTCAGCGCGCTGGGGCGCAGCAGTTTGCCCTTGTTGAACCGGCCGTGCGGGTCGACCCGCTGCTTGTACTCGGCGAAAGGGCGCAACTCCTGCTCGGTCATGAACTCGAGCTTGGTGATGCCGATGCCGTGTTCGCCGGAGATCACGCCATCGAGTGCGCGAGCGAGCGCCATGATGCGCCTGACCGCGCCATGCGCGGTCTGAAGCATGGCATAGTCGTCGCTGTTGACCGGTATGTTGGTGTGCACATTGCCGTCGCCCGCGTGCATATGCAGCGCCACCCAGACGCGTCCTTTGAGAACGCGCTGGTGGATGGTGTTGCATGCGCCGAGGATGGACTCAAAGGCGCTGCCCGAAAAGATGGCGCGCAGCGGTTCGCGCAGTTGGGTCTTCCAGCTAGCGCGCAGACTGCTCTCCTGCAATTGCGCAAAAAATGCATCCAGGTGATCCAGCCAATGCTGCCACTGCGAGCGCACGCCGGCTATCAACTGGCGCGCCTGCAGCACCCGGTCCTCGATCAACTCGGACGATGCGATGGCCTGTGCCTCGTCCTTCTTTCCCAGCGGCAGTTCCTCCTGGGCGAAAAATTCGGCCAGCGCGTCGCACAGGGCGACCTTGTTGCGCAGGCTGAGTTCGATATTGATGCGCTCGATGCCGTCGGTGTATTCGCCCATGCGCGGCAACGGAATCACCACGTCCTCATTGATCTTGAAAGCGTTGGTGTGCCGGGAAATTGCAGCGGTACGCTTGCGGTCAAGCCAGAACTTCTTGCGCGCGTCGGCACTGATGGCGACAAAGCCCTCGCCCCCGCGCTGGTTCGCCATCCGCACCACTTCCGACGTAGCACGCGCCACCGCGTCGGCGTCGTCGCCGGCAATGTCACCGAGCAAGACCATTCGGGGCAGCCCTGATCCGAAGCCCGAAGCCAACACCCGCTTGGACTTTGTCGCATACCCGACGGCCCTCAGGTAGCGGTGGTCCAGATGCTCCAGGCCGGCGAGAACGACGCCGCTGCGTTGTTGCTCGGCAAACATGAAGTCGACGATATCGACGATGCCGGGAACGGCGTCGCGCGCATTGCCGAAAAATTCCAGGCAAACGGTCCGGGTCTGCGCTGGCATGCGGTGCAAAACCCATCGCGCGCTGGTGATCAGTCCGTCGCAGCCCTCCTTCTGGATTCCGGGAAGTCCACTCAGAAACTTATCGGTGACGTCCTTGCCCAGCCCCTGCTTGCGAAAGCTGGCGCCCGGTATGTCCAGCCGCTCGCTGCGTTCAAGTGTCTTGCCGTCGGCCTTGTAATAGTTCAGTTCGAAGCTGGCTGTTTCAGCGTCGTGAATCTTGCCCATGTTGTGGTTAATCCGGGTCACTTCAAGCCAGGTCGCCTGCGGCGTCACCATACGCCAGGACGCCAAATTGTCCAACGCAGTACCCCACAGGACCGCCTTCTTGCCACCCGCGTTGACCGCGATGTTGCCGCCAATGCACGATGCGTCGGCAGAGGTGGGGTCGACGGCAAACACCAGGCCGGCGGCCTCGGCGGCGTCGGCAACGCGCTGGGTCACCACGCCCGCCTCGCTCCAGATGGTTGCGACCGGCCGGTCCATTCCGGGGAGCACGCGCAGGTCGACTTCCGACATGGCCTCGAGTTTTTCGGTGTTGATGACCGCGCTTTTCCAGGTCAGCGGACAGGCTCCGCCGGTGTATCCGGTGCCGCCCCCGCGCGGGATGATGGTCAGTCCCAGTTCGATGCAACCCTTCACCAGACCGGCCATTTCGGCCTCCGAGTCGGGCGTGAGAACCACAAAGGGGTACTCGACGCGCCAGTCGGTCGCGTCGGTCACATGCGAGACCCGGCTCAGACCGTCGAACTTGATGTTGTCCTTGGCGCTCAGTCTGCCGAGCTGGCGCAAAGCGCGGCGCCGCAGATCGGCCACCTCGACAAAAGCGACGTCGAAGGCGCGCACTGCATCCCTGGCTTGAACCAGCAGGTCGCCCACCATGGCGTCGCGCTCCGCATCCTGTTGAGGCGTGCGTCGCTTTTCTATCTCGCCGAGCCGGTGCTGCAACGCCTCCACCAGCAACCGTCGGCGCTTGGGGTTGTCGAGCAAGTCGTCCTGCAGATAGGGGTTGCGCTGCACCACCCAGATGTCCCCCAGCACCTCGTACAGCATGCGCGAGGAACGCCCGGTACGGCGCTCGTTGCGCAGCTCGTGCAGCTTGTTCCACGCCGATTCACCCAGCAGCCGGATGACGATCTCGCGGTCGGAAAACGAGGTGTAGTTGTAGGGGATTTCCCGGATGCGCTCGTGCTGCAGTGCTGCGGACGCGCCGGCGGGCATGAAATGGTCAGGTCTGGACGGAGCGTTCATTGGCTTTTTCTCAGATGACAGCCGCCACCGCGGAATGCCCGGCCGACTTGGAAAAGCGCCGAAGGGATGACACCGACTCAAGCCGCCGGCAGACGCGCCCATTTTAGCGTTGCGCCGCGTTTTCAGGCGCGCAGCAGCGCCAAGTCCATACGCCAGTCTGCGGATGCCAGCGCTGAAACGGGCGTCTAATAGGGTCCATGAGCAACCCAAGCTGGCCCTACCCGCGCTGGATCGCGCACCGCGGCGCCGGAAAACTGGCACCAGAAAACACGCTGGCCGCATTCAGGCTGGGGGCCCGCTACGGCTACCGGATGTTCGAGTGCGATGTCAAGCTCAGCGGCGACGAAATCCCTTTTCTGATGCACGATGCCGGGCTCGAACGCACCACCGACGGCAAGGGCCATGGCGGCGACCTGAATTGGCAGGCCTTGGCACAACTCGACGCCGGAAGCTGGCACTCCCGCCTGTATGCCGGCGAGCCGCTGCCCCACCTGGCCAACATCGCGCGCTTTTGCCTGCGCAACAAGTTCCTGCTCAACATCGAGATCAAGCCGACGCCCGGACTGGGTCGCCGTACCGGCGAGGTCGTCGCACAGCATGCCGCGCGCCTCTGGCATGGCGCCGCGACGGCGCCGCTGCTGACGTCCTTTGACACGGAGGCACTGGCCGGCGCGCAGGCGGCGCAACCCGAACTGCCGCGAGGCTTGCTGCTGCACGAAGCCGAACCCCGGTGGCTTTCCAGTGCACAGTCGCTGGGCTGCGTCGCCATTGTCTGCAACCATACGCTGTGGAATCAGGACAATCTGATGCGGGCACGCGCAGCCCAGTTCAAATGCCTGGGCTACACCGTCAACGACGGGTCCGCTGCCCAGCGGCTGCTCGAACTGGGCATCGACGCAATCATCACCGACCGGGTCGATCTGTTCGCGCCGGACTGAGCTCGGACCGGCAGCCCAGGGCGCCGCCGACAGGCGCTTTGGTATCATTTTGAAGCGACCCGAAGTTGCGCACCGGGTTTACGCCCATACCACCCACCACAAAGGTTTGATCGACATGGCCCTCCCATTCAAAAAAATCGGCTCGTTCATAGTGCTTGCAGCCGCCGCGGCGCTGGGAACCGGTGCGGTGCGGGCGGCCGACCCCAAGGTGCTGAACATTTACAACTGGTCCGACTACATCGCCGAAGACACGATCAAGAACTTCGAAAAAGAAACCGGCATCAAGGTCCGCTACGACAACTACGATACCAACGAGGTGCTGCACGCCAAGCTGGTCGCCGGCAAGACCGGCTACGACATCGTCGTACCCGGATCGCACTTTGCCAAGACCCAGATCGAAGGCGGCCTGCTGCAGAAACTCGATCGCAGCAAGCTCGGCAACTGGGGCAACCTCGACAAGGGACTGCTCGAACAACTGGCCAAGGTCGACCCGGGCAACGAGCATCTGGTCGACTGGCTCTGGGGCTATGTCACGGTGGGCGTCAATGTCAACAAGATCAAAGCCGCTTTAGGCGACATGCCGATGCCCGACAACGCCTGGAGCCTTCTGTTCGATCCGCAATATGCCGCCAAGCTCAAGGGCTGCGGCGTCAGCGTGCTCGACTCGGCGTCCGAAGTGCTGCCGGCCGCGCTGCATTACATCGGCAAGCCTGCCTACAGCCGCAACCCGGCCGACTACGCCGAGGCAGCCAAGCTGCTCAAGTCGATTCGACCCTTCGTTACCCGCTTCTCGTCATCGGGCTACATCGAGGAAATGGCCAGCGGCGCGACCTGTTTGGTGATGGGCTTTTCAGGCGACATCAACATAGCGCGCAGTCGCGCCCAGGATGCGAAGAAGAAGCCCAAGACGCCCGTGGTGATCGAAGCCCTGGTGCCCAAGACCGGTGCGACGCTGTTTTTCGACACCATGGCCATACCGAAGGACGCCAAGAACGTCGACAACGCACACCTGTTCATTAACTACATACTGCGCCCCGAAGTGCATGCATCGCTGACCAACAAGGTCTTCTACGCCAACCCGAACGCAGCCTCGCTCCAGTTCGTGAAGAAGGAAGTGGCCGAGAACAAGTCGATCTTTCTGGACCCGACGGCGGCCAAGAGCATGATCGCACCCGACGCACTGCCGCAGGAAATCCGAAAAGTGCAAACCCGCACCTTTAGTAACTTCAAGACCGGCAAATAGGGGACGGCGGCCGGGGCTGCCCGCTCATGGCTTCCAACAGCACAGCATCAGCCACTGACTGCTGGCGCAGGCCAGCAGCATGGCGCAGTAAGCCGCCATGCTGCCGTCGTGTCCGGTCCACCAGAGCCCGCCGGTCAGCGCTGCCAGGCTGGCGCCGCTATTGACCGCCCATTGCAGCGCAAATGCAGGCTTGGCGGCCCTTGCCCTACCTGTCAAGCGGACCAAGGTGGGTAGCACGGCGGCGACGAAAAGGGCCGGCGCCGCCATGTTCAGCGCGTGGTTGAGAATATCGATTGGACCCATGGTGGCGCAAATTTTATAATCTGGTGAATTTGCATTTATGGCTGTCTGGACAATCGGAATCAACCACACCACCGCGCCGCTGGACCTGCGCGGTCGGTTTGCGTTCGGCACCGAACAGTTGGCGCCGACGCTGCACGCCTTGCGCCAGGCTTTTTCGCGCAGCCCCGAGGTGGCCATCGTCTCCACCTGCAACCGCACCGAGGTCTACTGCGCCGGCGACGAAAGCGAGTCCGAACGCACGCTCGACTGGCTGGCGCGCACCGGCGGCGTCTCACCCACCGTGCTGCGCGCGCATGCCTATACGCTGGAAAACGGACTAGCGGCTCGGCACGCTTTTCGGGTCGCCAGCGGGCTCGATTCGATGGTGCTGGGCGAGCCGCAGATTCTGGGTCAGCTCAAGGACGCGGTACGTGCCGCTGAACAGGCGGGCGCGCTGGGCAGCACCTTGGGTCAGATGTTCCAGCGCTCTTTTTCGGTCGCCAAGGAAGTCCGCTCGTCGACCGAAATTGGCGCGCATTCGATCAGCATGGCGGCAGCCGCGGTGCGCCTAGCATCGCAACTATTCGAGGATCTGGGCCAGATCAAGCTGCTGTTTGTGGGTGCTGGCGAAATGGTGGAGTTGTGTGCCACCCATTTCGCCGCCCGCAACCCGAAGGCCATCGCCATCGCCAACCGCACACTAGAGCGCGGCGAAAGGCTGGCGGCGCAATTTGGCGCCACGGTGATGCCGCTGTCGGACATACCGCTGCGCCTGCACGAGTTTGATGCGGTCATCAGTTGTACCGCCAGCACGCTGCCGATCATCGGGCTGGGGGCGGTGCAGCGCGCGCTCAAGCTGCGCCGCAACAGGCCCATATTCATGGTCGACCTGGCGGTGCCACGCGATATCGAACCCGAGGTCGCCACCCTGCAGGACGTTTATATGTACACCGTCGACGACCTCGCAGGCGTGGTGCAAACCGGCCAGGCGAGCCGGCAGGCCGCCGTCGCGCAGGCCGAGGCCATCGTCGACGCAGGCGTCAAGAGCTTCATGCAATGGATCGACCACCGTGGCACGGTGCCGCTCATACAGCAGCTCAGCGCAAAGGCTGAGGACTGGCGCAGCGCCGAGATCACGCGGGCGCGCAAGATGCTCGCCCGGGGCGACGACGTGGACGCAGTACTTGAAGCTTTTGGCCGCGCACTGACGCAAAAAATGCTGCACGGTGCAATGAGCCAGTTGCACGCCGGCGACGCCGCAGAGCGTGCGCGTGCCAGCGCGGCGGTGCAGCAGTTCTTCCTGCGCAAAGAGCGTTAGCGACGCGTCTGACGCCCTCAGGCCTGTCACAGGCCCAGCCCGCAAGCGCTGCATCGTGCAGTGCCTGCCCCCACCAGCATTTACCACCCCACCTGCCATGAAAGCCTTTTTCCGACAACAACTCGAGCGCTATGCATTGCGCCTGGGCGAGCTGGAGTTCCTGCTCTCGCGCGAGGACATCATGAAGGACATGGCGCAGTTTCTGGTTCTGTCGCGCGAGCACTCGGAGGTCGCCTCGGTAGCGGACCGCTGGTCGCGCTACGGACAGCGCGAGACCGACCTGGCGGCGGCGCGCGAGTTGCTGCAGGCTTCGGCTGGCGAGCCCGACATGGCCCTGATGGCGCAGGAAGAAATCGACGCTGCGTCGTCCGAGCTCGGGCAGCTTGAAAGCGAACTGCAGCGCATGCTGCTGCCCAAGGACCCGGACGACACGCGCAACGCCTTCATGGAAATCCGCGCTGGCACCGGCGGCGATGAGTCCGCGCTGTTTGCCGGCGACCTGCTGCGCATGTACACGCGCTACTGCGAACGCAGGGGCTGGAAGTCCGAGATCATCAGCGAGTCCGCCAGCGAGCTCGGTGGCTACAAGGAAGTGGTGCTGCGCATCGAGGGGCCGCATGTGTACGGCGATCTCAAGTTCGAGTCCGGTGGCCACCGGGTGCAGCGGGTTCCTGCCACCGAAACCCAGGGGCGCATCCACACCAGCGCCTGCACCGTCGCGGTCCTGGCCGAACCCGACGAGTCGGTCGTGGTGCAGATCAATCCGGCCGACCTTCGCATCGACACCTACCGGGCCAGCGGCGCGGGTGGCCAACACATCAACAAGACCGACTCGGCGGTCCGCATCACGCACCTGCCGACCGGCATCGTCGCCGAATGCCAGGACGACCGCAGCCAGCACCGCAACAAGGCCAAAGCGATGCAGGTGCTTTCAGCGCGCATTCAGGAGAAGGACCGCTCCGAGCGCGCGGCGAAGGACGCCGCCGAGCGCAAGAGCCTGATCGGCAGCGGCGACCGCAGCGACCGCATTCGCACTTACAACTTCCCGCAGGGCCGCCTGAGTGACCACCGAGTTCACCTCACGCTGTACAAGCTGCTGACGATCATGGAGGGGGACCTCGACGACGTGGTGCACGCGCTGCAGGCCGCGCGGGCGGCAGAGCAACTCGCCGAGCTCGAAGTCGGTACGGCCTGAGTGCGGCATGGCCCGCATTGCCGACGCCCTTGCCGACGCCCAGGCCCGCGGTCTGGAGCGTCTGGACGCGCAGTTGCTGCTCCTGCACGCCATCGGCATCGACCCGGCCGGGCTCGGGGCGCAGCGCGCCTGGCTGATCGCACACGACCGCGACGCATTGGCAGCAGATGCCAGCCAACGCTTCGGGCAGCACCTGGTGCGACGACTCGATGGCGAGCCGCTGGCCTACATCACCGGCCACAAGGAGTTTTTCGGACTAGACCTGCGGGTCGACGCGCGGGTACTGGTGCCGCGGCCCGACACCGAGACCCTGGTCGACTGGACGCTGGAGCTGTTGCCGCAGCCCGGCGCCGAGGACCCGTTGGGGCTGCGCATTCTCGACCTGGGAACCGGCAGCGGCGCGGTGGCACTGGCGCTCAAGCACAGCCGGCCCGACGCGCAGCTGCACGCGCTCGACGCCTTCCCAGAGGCGCTGTCGGTCGCCACTGCCAACGCGGTGCGCCTCGGACTGCAGGTGCACTTCATCCACAGCGACTGGCTGGCGCAGGTAGACGGCCGCTACCACTGCATCGTCGCCAACCCCCCCTATATTGCCGGCTGCGACCCGCACCTGGCCGCTTTGCGGCACGAGCCGCTGCAGGCGCTGGCGGCGGGGCCCCAGGGGCTCGACGACATCCGCCGCATCGTGCTGCAGGCACGCGCGCACCTGCACCCAGGTGGCTGGCTGTTGCTGGAACATGGCTTCGAACAGGCTCCCGCGGTGCGCGCCCTGCTGGGCGCAGCAGGCTATCGGAGCATCGCCTCGCGCTGCGACCTGGCCGGCCACGCCCGCTGCACCGGCGCGCAGCGAGGGCCCGATTGAGGGCCTTGTCCGAACCATGGCACGGCCCGCCTGACCGCGCGGGCAGAAGGGTCGAGGCTTTGGTGAAATAATGGAGCGCACGAGGCATAAGGAGTTTTTGAAATGAGCGACGCACAACAACGCATCGACACGCTGGTCAAGTCCAGCCAAGTTCTGCTGTTTATGAAAGGCAATGCCAGCTTCCCGCAATGCGGCTTTTCGGGACGTGCGATTCAGATCCTCAAGGCCTGCGGGGTCGAGCCCAAGGCGATTACCACCGTCAATGTGCTGGAAGACGCTGAAATACGCGCCGGCATCAAGGATTACAGCAACTGGCCCACCATCCCGCAGCTCTATGTCAAGGGTGAGTTCATCGGCGGCTCGGACATCATGATGGAAATGTACGAAAACGGCGAGTTGCAGCAGGTGCTGGCACAGCAGTCCTGAGTCGCCTCGGGGTCTGGGCGCTATGGCTGCGTCTGGGCCTGTTTCTCACGCCGGGCGTCAAGCCGGCAATTCCCATTTCTTCTGCGAACCCAGCACGGACAGCGCATAGGGTGCCTTTGCACGCGATCCGTTGTAGCGCCCGAGCGCCAGAAACAGGTCGCCATTTTCCCGCTCCAGATAGTGGCGCAATATGACGCAGCCGAAGCGCAGGTTGGTCTGCAGGTGAAACAAAATAGAAGCGTCGCCGTCGCCGATCACCCGGGCCCAAAATGGCATCACCTGCATATAGCCGCGAGCGCCGGCGCTTGACACCGCGAACTTCCGAAAAGCGCTCTCGACTTCGATCAATCCCAGCACCAAGGCCGTGGGCAGACCGGCACGCCGGCTCTCGTACCACAGTGTTTGGAGAAATTCCTGGCGCCCACCCATCTCTGTATGGCGTGCTCGCAGCCGATCGCTGACAGCCACCAGCCAGCGCAGGTAGGCCATGTGCGCTGCACTGTCAGCAAACTCGGGCTGCGGCGGCGCACGGTCGGCGATGGCGGCGCTCAGTGCCGTTCGCACCGCATCCGCCAGCGGCTCCTCAAGTTGCCCGCCGGCCAGGGCCTGGCGCTGCCAGGCCAGCAAGCCGACACCGGCCAACGATGCGAGCAGACAGCTTCGGCGACCCAGCATCACCCGCCCCGCCCGCCCTGCTGCTAGACGCCCAGTCTGGAACGAATAAAGTCCAGCGCCTGGTCGACGACGATCGGCGTGGGCGCGCTGTCTCGTCGGTGCTGGTACTCGATCCGGCCGTCCTTGAGCCCGCGCTCGCCGATCGTGATGCGATGCGGAACGCCTATCAACTCCCAGTCGGCAAACATCGCCCCAGGGCGCTCACCGCGATCGTCGAGCACCACATCGATGTTCGCCGCCATCAGCTCGGCGTAGAGCGCTTCGGCTGCCGCTTTCACAGCCGGGCTGCGCTCAGGCCCGATCGGGCAGACGACGACGGTGAAAGGTGCGATCGCGTCGGGCCAGATGATTCCGCGCTCGTCGTGGTTTTGCTCGATCGCGGCGGCGGGCAGACGGGTGATGCCGATCCCGTAGCAGCCCATTTCCATGAACTGCGGCTTGCCATTGGCGTCGAGAAAGGTGCCGTTCATCGCTTGGCTGTACTTGGTCCCGAGGTAAAAGACATGGCCAATCTCGATCCCGCGTTCAATCGCCAGAATCCCTTTGCCATCGGGCGACGCATCGCCCGCGACCACATTGCGCAGGTCGGCGACCCGATCGGGTTCGGGCAGGTCGCGTCCCCAGTTCACGCCGGTCATGTGATAGTCGAGCTCATTGGCACCGCAAATCCAGTCGCTCATCACGGCCACCTCGCGGTCAACCACCAACCGGACCGACTGGCGCATGTTGATCAGCCCCAGATATCCCGGCTTGCAGCCAAAGTGGGCGTCGATCTCTTCCAGGGTGGCAAAGCGAAAACCATCTTCCATCCCGGGTATCTTGTTGGCTTTGACTTCGTTGAGTTCATGGTCACCGCGCAGCAGCAAGAGCCAGACCTGGGTACCAACGCACCGGCCTTCATCGTCCTTGGTCTCGGTCGCCAGCACCAGGGACTTCACCGTCTGCTGCAGGGGAACGCCAAGAAAACCTGCGACGTCGGCGCAGGTGCTTTTACCCGGCGTAGCGGTCTTGGTCATCGTCTGCGTCGCGTCGGCGCGTGGCCCTTGGGGCGCAAGCGCCTCGGCCTTTTCCATATTCGCCGCATAGTCGCCGTCCGGGCTATACACGATGGCGTCCTCGCCGGTGGCTGCGATCACCTGAAACTCTTCGCTGAGGTCGCCGCCAATGGCGCCGCTGTCGGCCGCCACCGCGCGGTAACGCAGGCCGAAGCGGTCGAAGATACGCCGGTAGGCCTGCGCCATCGCGTCGTAGCTGCGCTTGGCCCCAGCCGCGTCGCGGTCAAAACTGTAGGCGTCCTTCATGGTGAATTCGCGCCCGCGCATCAGTCCGAAGCGAGGGCGCCTTTCGTCACGAAACTTGGTCTGAATCTGGTAGAGGTTGATCGGCAACTGCTTGTAGCTCTTCACCTCCTGTCGGGCGATATCGGTCACCACCTCCTCGCTGGTCGGTTGCACGACATAGTCACGCTCGTGGCGGTCCTTAATGCGCAGCAACTCGGGCCCCATCTTGGAAAACCGGCCGGTCTCCTGCCAGAGCTCCGCCGGCTGCACTACCGGCATGCTGATCTCGATCGCGCCTGCCCGATTCATTTCCTCGCGGACGATGGCCTCGACCTTGCGTATGACGCGCAGGCCCATTGGCATGTAGCTATAGATGCCGGCACCGAGTTTCTTGATCATGCCCGCGCGCATCATCAGCTTGTGGCTCGCCACCTCGGCGTCGGCAGGCGCCTCTTTCAGGGTGGAAATCAGGAATTGCGTGGACTTCATGGTGCGATTCGATCTACTTAACCAGGATCAAGCACTTGATGCCGGGCCCGTGCTGTGCATAATGGCTGCAGTTTAAGAATTGGGGTTTGATTATGCTTGACCGTGAGGGCTTCAGGCCCAACGTCGGCATCGTATTGCTCAACCAGAAAAGCCAGGTCTTCTGGGGCAAGCGCATCCGCACCCATTCGTGGCAGTTTCCGCAGGGTGGCATTGACCGGGGCGAGACCCCCGAGCAGGCCATGTACCGCGAGCTCCACGAAGAGGTGGGGCTCCAGCCGGAGCATGTGTGCGTGGTTGCCAGAACCCGGGATTGGTTGCGCTACGAGGTGCCTGACAGATATATACGCCGCGACGCGCGCGGCCACTACAAGGGACAGAAGCAGATCTGGTACCTGCTGCAGCTCGTCGGCTATGACTGGAACCTGAATCTGCGCGCAACCGACCATCCGGAGTTCGACGCCTGGCGCTGGAACGACTACTGGGTACCGCTGGACATGGTGGTCGAGTTCAAGCGCGGCGTCTACGAAATGGCACTGACCGAGTTGGCGCGCTATGTGCCGCGACAGGAGGTGCGCACCCGCTACCTGCGACAGGGCGGCCGATCGGGGGACCAGGAAGCTGGTACGGGCGAGTCAACCGACGTCGCGGACCCGCTGCAGGGGGCGGCGGCCCAGCCAGCAGCTATCGTTCTGGGCACGGCAAGCGCAACGGAACCGGGCGCCTGCCTGCAAGCGCAAAACGCGCCTAGCGGGTAATCACAAGGTTGTCGCGGTGCAGCATCTCCGGCTCCGCAGCGTAGCCCAACAGCCGCTCAAACTCGGACGAGGACTTGCGGCATAGCAGCCGCGCCTCAAAGCTGGAATAGTTCGCCAGGCCGCGGGCAATCTCCATGCCCGAAGTCTCCCGCACCGCGATCACATCGCCGCGGGAAAACTCGCCTTGGACGCCGGTCATGCCGATCGGCAGCAAGCTCTTTCCCTCGTCGCGCAGTTTGGCAGCCGCTCCCGCATCGACCGTCACCGATCCACGCAACTGCAGATGGTCCGCAATCCATTGCTTGCGCGCCTGCGTCTTCTGTGTCTGTGCCACCAGCAGGCTGCCGATGCGCTCGCCCCGGCTCAGCCGGTGCAGCACGTCGGGTTCGCGACCCCATGCGATGACGGTCGATGCGCCGGAACCCGCGGCGCGCTTGGCCGCCAGAATCTTGGTGATCATTCCGCCACGGCCCAGCGCCGACCCGGCGCCGCCGGCCATCAACTCCAGCGCGGGGTCGCCCGCCTTGGCCTCGTCGACAAAACGTGCCCCAGGGTCCTTGCGCGGGTCGGCGGCATAAAGGCCTCTCTGGTCCGTGAGGATCACCAGCACATCGGCCTCCACCAGATTGGCAACCAACGCGCCGAGTGTGTCGTTGTCACCGAATTTGATTTCGTCGTTGACCACCGTGTCGTTCTCGTTGATCACCGGAACCACGCGCAGTTTGAGCAGGGTGAGCAGGGTCGACCTGGCGTTGAGATAGCGCTCACGGTCCGCCAGATCGGCGTGCGTCAGCAGCACCTGCGCGCTTCCCAATCCATGCTCACGCAGCTTGGATTCGTACATCTGCGCCAGCCCCATTTGGCCCACCGCGGCGGCGGCCTGCAGTTCGTGGATTTCACGCGGGCGCACCGCCCATCCCAGCCGCTTCATACCCTCGGCAATGGCGCCGCTCGAAACCATGATCACCTCGCGGCCGCCGCGCGCCAGCAGTGCCAGTTGGCGGCACCATTCGCCTATCGCGCGCTCGTCAAGCCCGCGGCCCTCGTCGGTCACCAGGCTGGATCCGACCTTGACCACGATGCGCCTGGCATCGCGCATCGGCGAGGCGGTCTTGTCGTCGGGCATTGCAGGCCTTGTCAATCGATGCCGGTCGCCGCGCGGGCTCAGGCCTGCGGATCGGGCACGGCGACGGGAAAGCGTGGGTCGACCTCCAGTGGCGGCTGCTCTGACTTCTGCTGTGCCGCGATGTGCTTGTAGACGGCCTGTACCAGCGCATCGCAACCCTGGTGGTTGAGCGCCGAAATCTCGAACACCGGCCCCTTGAACTTGAAGCGTCTGACAAAGTCCTTCACCAGCGCCGCGCGCGCGTCATCGGCCACCATATCGAGCTTGTTGAGTACCAGCCAGCGCGGCTTCTTGTGCAAGGCTGGGTCGTATTTCTTGAGCTCGTTGACGATCGCCTTGGCCTGCGCCACCACGTCCACCGCGTCGTCAAACGGCGCCATATCGACAACGTGCAGCAACAGTCGGGTGCGCTGCAAGTGGCGCAAGAAAAGGTGGCCCAGTCCGGCCCCTTCGGCGGCCCCCTCGATCAAACCGGGCAGATCGGCCACCACAAAACTTTGCTCCGGGCCGACCCGCACGACACCCAGATTGGGGTGCAAGGTGGTGAAGGGATAGTCGGCGATGCGCGGGCGCGCGTTCGATATGGCGGTGATCAGCGTTGACTTGCCGGCATTGGGCATGCCAAGCAGACCGACATCGGCCAGCACCTTGAGTTCGAGCTTCAGGCTCTTCTTCTCTCCCGGCCAGCCCGGGGTTTTCTGTCGCGGAGCGCGGTTGATGGCGCTCTTGAAGCGCATGTTGCCAAAGCCCCCGTCTCCGCCCCTGGCGATGGTGATCACCTCACCCGGCGTCAGCAGTTCATAAAGAACGTCGCCGGTCTCGGCGTCGGTGATGACGGTCCCGACCGGCATCTTCAGCGTGATGTCGTCGCCGGCCGCTCCGAACATATCCGACCCCATGCCATGCTGGCCGCGCCGGGCTTCATGGCGGCGCGAAAACCGGAAGTCGACCAGCGTATTGAGGTTGACATCGGCGACCGCGAGGACATGGCCGCCCCGACCGCCGTCGCCGCCGTTGGGGCCGCCAAACTCCTTGTACTTCTCGTGCCGGAACGACACGCAGCCCGCACCGCCGTCCCCGGCTGCGATGTCAATAAAGGCTTCGTCTACAAACTTCATGGGTTGAACTCATGGGGCCACTGGCACACATCGGAACACGCTGACATCCTTATAAACGAAAAACCCCGCGTTCGGCGCGGGGTTTTCTTCCGGGGCGAAGCTCCCCTCAGACCGGGGTAATGCTCACCGTATGCTTATTCAGCGCGCCCCGCACCGAGAAGGACACGCTTCCTGCTGTCAGCGCAAACAAGGTATGGTCCTTTCCGATACCGACATTGGCGCCGGGGTGAAACTTGGTCCCACGCTGACGGACAATGATCGCTCCAGCGCTGATCGCCTCACCGCCGAAAGCCTTCACGCCAAGCATTTTGGGCTTCGAATCGCGCCCGTTGCGCGTAGAGCCGCCGCCTTTTTTCTGTGCCATTTTTTTCTCCAGTCAGTCGGCGGCGTTGCCAATGGCGCGCCACCGCAATTGCATCAGCCGACGATCGCGCCAATTTGCAGTTCTGTGAACTGCTGGCGATGACCCTGGCGCTTTTGATAGTGCTTGCGACGGCGCATCTTGAAAATGCCGACCTTGTCGTGCTTGCCGTGCGCCATCACCGTAACCGTAACCGTCGCGCCGGAAACCAGGGGAGTGCCCACCCGAATCTCGGCGCCGTTGCCGACCGCAAGAACCTGGTCAAGCACAATCTCCTGGCCTACATCCGCAGCAATCAGTTCTACTTTAATTTTTTCGCCAGCAGCAACGCGATACTGTTTGCCACCGGTTTTTATGACCGCGTACATAGGGACCTCTTTGTTTGGACTCTGCAAGAAAATTTAGGCAGAGCCCAAAATTATAGCAGCTCTGGGGCGTCTTGCCATCGACGCGCTGCAACCGACCTCTGGCGGGGCTATACGACTTCCTATAATCGGCCGAAATCGCAGAGCGCCACGAGTTGCAAGTTCATTCACCCCCTTCAATGCCCTGTCTGGATGTGATCGCCCAGGACATGCGCATGGTCGACGCGGTGATCAGCCAGCGGCTCGCGTCAGGCGTTCCGCTGGTAGGGCAGGTGTCACGCCACATCATCGCCGCTGGCGGTAAGCGGCTGCGGCCCTCGCTGCTGCTGCTTACCTGCGGCGCACTCGGCTACCGGGGCGAGCGGCGCTTCAACCTGGCGGCGGTGGTCGAGTTCATCCACACCGCGACCCTGTTGCATGACGACGTTGTCGACGGCTCAGCGTTGCGCCGCGGAAACGCCACTGCCAACGAAACTTTCGGAAATCCGGCGAGCGTTCTGGTCGGCGACTTCCTGTACTCGCGCGCCTTCCAGATGATGGTCGAAGCCAGCGACATGCGCATCATGCAGGTACTGGCCGACGCGACCAACGTGATCGCCGAGGGCGAGGTGTTGCAGTTGATGAACATGCACAATGCGGAGCTTGACGAAGCCGGCTACTTGGCGGTGGTGCGATCGAAGACGGCCAAGCTGTTCGAAGCCAGCGCCCGGGTCGGGGCCATCCTGGCTGGCGCTTCCCCCGAACTCGAAGCAGCGTGCGCGCAATACGGCCAGGCACTTGGAACCGCATTTCAGGTGATAGACGACGTGCTCGACTACGCGGGCGACGCCGAGGTGATGGGAAAAAGCCTGGGCGACGACTTGCGCGAGGGCAAGAACACCTTGCCCCTGATAGCGGCCATGCAGCGCGGCACGCCAGCACAAAAGGCGGTGATCCAGTCGGCCCTCGAAACCGGCTCGACCGATTTGCTCGACCAGGTGATCGATATCGTCACCACGACCGGCGCGCTGGAATTTTCGCGCCACGCAGCCGCTCAGGAAGCGCGACGCGCCATCGCCTTTGCGCAAGCGTTGGCGCCGGGCCCTTACACCAATTGCCTGCTGAGCCTGGCGGAACAACTGCTGGATCGCGACATCTGAGGCCGCCTTAAAACAGCAGCTTAAAACTGCTTTCCTGCACCTCGATAGCCTCGATGTGCTTGCCCACCAGGTCCGGGACATGGTACGCGCTGATCCCGTCGAGCAGGGTCAGCACGGTGTTGTTGAGCAAAACCTCGATCGCCTTGGGCACTTCACTGCCCTCGCCCGTGCTCAACTTGAGAAGTTGCACCTTTGATATTTCGATGTCGCCCTTGGCCTTGTTCCAAAGCGGATGAAAATTAATGCAAAAATCGCCGGCCCTGCTTGGCAGCTTGCTGGCCCAGTTGCCACAGAGTTCGATCTTCTGACTATCCTTGCCGAACTTGGTGACCGGATTGTCGAGACGGATGCTCAGCTTCTCGCGCGGAAACTTGGCCTGCACAGCCTTGTCAATCAGGGTCTTGGGGATACTCAGTGACAGCGCGCTGGCAGCACCGCAAGCCAATGCCATCACCAAGCTCAGGACAATGTTAATGCGCACAGGTTTTCCTTTTCTTAGATGGCGCGAGCACTTGCAGCTGCGAATCGCCGCATGGCAGCAGGCAGCGATTCGCACAACTAGGCTCTTGAGCATCACTAGGAAATTCCCGCTTTCGTGAACTCCTACCGTACGCGATATTGCCAGGCGCTCGCTACAATCGTGTCTTTATATTAACCAGGCCTACCATGACCACTCTTAAAGACTTGATGGCGCAAAAAGAAGCGCTGGAAAAACAAATCGCAGAAACGCGCAGCCGGGAATTATCGGACGCGATCCGACAGGTGCGCTCGTTGATCGAAGCGCACGGCCTGACGCAAAAAGATGTCTTTGAGACCGGCAGCCGCGGAACAAAGACGCGGATGAAGGCCAGCAAGGTAGCGGCAAAATACCGCGACCCCTTGTCCGGCAAGGAGTGGACCGGCAGGGGCAAGGCTCCGCGCTGGCTCGACGGCAAGGACAAGATGCAATACCTGATCGCTGGCTGAGTCGGTTCAGCGGCGCCAGGCGGCCCGCCGCGCCGCCACTGGCCAGCGGCCGTGAGGCCGTCACATGTCGGTCGAGTTGCTCATGGACTCCGCTGCGGGAGCGCCCGGGTCGGGTCCGCCAGTGCCACCGGCGGGCTGGGAGCCGGGGGCGATTGCTGATGACGCCGCATTGGCCGGCGCGCCGTCGCCGCCACCGCACGCAGCCAAGGCGAGCGCAGCAACGACCATTACAACTGGGAATGGGAAAGACTTGGTCACGATGCCTATTCTAAGTATCTGTTCGGCTTTGTATCGATTATCGCCCTTCGCTCCACAAGCCGCCAAGGCCTCGGCTACAAGCGGGTTTGTTACAATGCCCAGCTTGGTTTTCATTGCTAGGCACCTGCGTTGCAACGGCATTGGCAAACCTAACGGGGTGTAGCTTAGTCAGGTAAAGCGCTACGTTCGGGACGTAGAGACCGGAGGTTCGAATCCTCTCACCCCGACCAAATTCCCGAATTAGATACAGCACTGAGCAGCATTGAGCCGCTTCTCTTGCAGGCAAATGTAGCTTGGCTTTTGGGATACTGCAGCTCGATGCTTCATGCCCCAATCGCCTGCAAGTCCTGCGCCTCAGTACCCGGCGGGGTGGGCTCAGTGGCCAGTGCAAGATAGTCGACCTTCTTTTGCAGGTCACCGTCGGAGTCGGTAAAGCGTGCCGCGATGGCCCGGAACTCCTCGGCGATGTCCATGAACGCGTCGACCATGGCGGGGTCGAAGTGCTCGCCACGGCCTTGCGAGATGATGTCGACCGCGCGTTCATGCGGCATTGCGACTTTATAGACGCGCCGGCTGATGACCGCGTCGTACACGTCGGCCAGCGCCATCAGGCGCGCCGATACCGGTATCTCCTCCCCGCACAGACCCTGCGGATAACCCGATCCGTCCCATTTTTCATGGTGCGAGTAGGCGATTTCCTTGGCCACAGTAAGGAACGCGATTCGGTGGCCGAGCAGGTTTTCGGCGTACTCGATGGCGTCACGTCCCAACACCGCATGGGTCTTCATGATGTCCATTTCGGCGGGCTCGTAACGGTCGGGCTTGAGCAGGATACGGTCGGGTATGCCGACCTTTCCGATGTCGTGCATCGGCGCCGATTTAAGCAGTAGCTCGATATACGCGTCGCTGAGCAGCGCGGCAAAGCGCGGATGCGACTGCAGTTTTCGGCTTAGCGCGTGCACATAGTGCTGGGTTCTACGGATATGGTTTCCGGTCTCGGAGTCGCGCGTCTGCGCCAGCGAGGTCATGACCAGGATGGTGAAGTCCTGCACCGCAATCATCTCTTCGGTCCGTCGGGCAACCGCCTGTTCCAGGCCGTCACTGATCTTGCGCATCAGGTCCGTGTTTGCGTGCTGCGCCAGTTGCACCTTCATGCGCGCCAGGAACACTTGAGGGCTGACCGGGATCTGGATGTAGTCGGTCGCGCCGCAGTCGAAGCCGCGCAACTCCGCCTGCTCGCCAGCATGCGGGTCGCCCAGCAGCACGACCGGGATATGCCAGGTGACCGGGTCGCTCTTGAGTTTCTGGCAAATCGCGTAGCCGTCAACGTCGGGAAGCTGGGTATCCAAAACGATTAGCTTGGGCGTACAACACGCTCCCACCATGCGCAGCAAATCATCGACATCGTCGGCCACATGCAGATCGCAGATCTCGCGCAAGGCAGCAGGAATCCACGGGGCGACGAGATGCCGGTCGTTGACAATCAGCGCGCTTGGCCGGTTGGCCACAAATAGGTCCATGGTGTTGCCGTCCTATCCGATATGCAGCTCAAGCGCCGCGACCTGCAGGGCGCTTGCGCCCGCATGCATCGTCGTGCCATCAGCGGCAGGGAACAGCAAGCTCACCGATGTACCGAGCCCTGGCGCGCTGTCTACCACCAGTTCACCACCGTGCAAGTCCATGATTTCCTTCACGATGCTCATCCCCAGCCCGGTTCCGGGGGTGGCGCCGGAGCGATCGGCCCGGAAGAAACGCTCGCAGATGCGCGCGACGACCTCGCTGTGCATTCCAATTCCCTCGTCGCGGATGCACAGACCCACCAGGTCCTTGCCGACGGCGTTGCAGGATGCCGTCGCCGTGATGCTGATGCGCGTTCCGGGCGGCGAATATTTGTAGGCGTTGGACAGCACATTCAAGATCGCCTGCCTGGCCTTGCCCAGGTCGACGCGGCACGGCGTCGCCGACAAATCCACGCTCGGCGCCAGTCGGGCCGGTGGCAGGCGGAATCCGGAAATCAGCTCGTGCACCAGCACCCGCAG
>Ga0214919_10000681_pt1 | contig 57902 bp, 60 predicted proteins | sample LL1503_MetaG_FD_177994 | JGI IMG/M metagenome (GOLD analysis project Ga0214919, IMG submission 177994) | Freshwater microbial communities from Lake Lanier, Atlanta, Georgia, United States - LL-1503 | ecosystem: Environmental > Aquatic > Freshwater > Lake | place: USA: Georgia | collected... | reverse complement strand
GCCGCTCGTAGAATTAATCCACGATGGAGTGCAGTTATCGGTGGATTTGGACTAATGGCTTGGGACTTATTTTTAGATCCGCAGATGGTTAGAGATGGGAGATGGAGTTGGGCTAACCCAGATCCGTACATTCCCTTTATGCCGGAAATCCCAGCGTCAAATGCACTTGGTTGGTTCCTTTCCGGGATATTACTTATGTCGCTGTTGCACTTAGTTCTTCCTCGTCAACGCAGGCGTGCTGGCTCGGAAACTACAGTTGCGGATATTTTCTTAACTTGGACTTGGATTTCTGGAATCATAGCTAATCTATTTTTCTTTTCTCGTCCAGGGATTGCCTTTATTGGCGGAGTGGCACTTGGAATAATTGTCGTTCCATATCTAATTTCACAATGGTTTGCACGTCCTTGAACTTATTTATTCTAATTTTTTCAGCGTTGCTGTTACTAAACAGTATTTACAATTTCTTCTATTTGAGACCTGCTAAACCTGGGCTTGTGGATTCGAAAATCGCCATTTTGATCCCAGCAAGGAATGAAGAACATAACATTAAGAACTTACTCTCTGATCTTTGTGAACAGATCCTGTTGAACGATTACTCAGTATCAGTTCTCGATGATAATTCAACAGATTCAACTGCGGAAGTAGTGCGGTCTTTTGCTAATCAATACGACAAAATAGAAATTTTGGAGGGTAAGCCACTTCCATCTGAATGGCTTGGGAAAAATTATGCCTGCCACCAATTAGCTGTGGCTAAATCAGATACAAGATTTTTAGTCTTTTTGGATGCTGATGTCAGAGTAAGTAAGGATGCTATCGCTAGTGCTGTTTCCGAACTCCAAATAAAGAATTTAGATTTCATCTCCCCTTATCCAAGGCAGATTGCTAAAAGTTGGAGTGAGTATTTAATTCAACCATTATTGCAATGGAGTTGGCTAAGTACGCTGCCAATTAAGTTGGCGCAAAAATCGAGCAGACCTTCTTTAACAGCTGCAAATGGTCAGTTTTTTGTGGTGAAAACTGCGGCATACATAGCTAGTGGTGGTCACAAAGCAATAAAAGGCGAAGTAATCGATGACATGGAGTTAGCAAAGTCATTGAAGCGTGCCGGCTTTAAAGGAGGAGTAAGCAATGGGTCAAATATTGCTTCCTGCCGTATGTATCAAAATTGGCCTCAACTTCGTAATGGTTATCAAAAATCACTTTGGCGAGCTTTCAACTCAATACCAAATGCAATTGGTTTGTCGCTGCTACTAATTTTACTTTTTGTTTATCCATTTTTTGAAATGCTAAACGGTTCATTGATTGGTTTAATTTCTTATCTTTTGATTGTTTTATCCCGGATGCTTGCCGCAAAACTTTCACGCGGAAATTTGCTTGCCTCATTTTTACACCCAATCTCAATATTGCTCTTTATTTACCTACTCATAACTTCTTGGATTCAACATTCGCGCGGGAACCTTTCCTGGAAAGGTAGAAAAATATGAGTGAAAAAGGTGGCGAGATAGTTGTAATCGGGGCTGGCATGGGTGGACTTGCTGCCGCTACCCGCCTTGCTAAAGCTGGTTTTAAAGTAAGAGTTTTCGAAGCCAGTTCGCAACCAGGCGGAAAATGTCGAACCATAAATATTAATGGCTACTCTTTTGATACTGGACCATCTTTATTAACTCTACCTGCTGTCTACCGTGACCTATTTTTGAAAAGTGGAAAGCATTTGGGTCAAGTACTCAAAGTAACTCCGGTAGAACCAGCCTTTGATTATTTCTTTCCGGATGGAACCAGACTGACTTTGCCATCCTCATCTAGAGCTGGAACATCTGTTGCTATCGAAAAATCATTTGGTTTGAAAGCTGCTGCTGAATGGGAAAATTTAATGAAACGTGCCGAGAAAATGTGGGCCGTCTCTCGAGAACCATTTGTTGAATCAGAGTTAGGAAATATTGCCTCATTAATTACCAGACCAAAAATTTTGGCCGATCTTTTTACCATCGCTCCGTGGCGTTCACTCCGGTCATTGGTCAACCGAAAAATTCGCGATCCTCACTTACGCACCTTGATAGATCGTTATGCAACTTATACCGGCTCTGACCCTCGCAAAGCCCCAGCAGTGCTTTTAACAATCCCATATGTAGAAATGGTTTTTGGGGCTTGGCATATTGGTGGCGGAATTGGCAATTTAGGTAAAGCACTTGCAGAGCGCGCTGAAAATTGTGGTGCGCTAATTGAATACGACTGCCCAGTAGCTCAAATATTAACTTCTGATGGGAAAGTGAGTGGAGTTAAATTAAGCGATGGCCGAATAATAGATTCGCTGACTGTAATAAGTAATGCAGATTCTGAATTAACATATGGAACATTACTTGGTGATCTAGCAATAGCACGCAAAGAAAAACAAAAAATTATAAAAAGTGAACCATCGTTATCAGGTTTTTATTTAACAATTGGGCTGAAGGGTAAGCGATCAAATCTAAATCATCACACGATTTCTTTCCCAGAAGATTATGATGCTGAATTTGATGCAGTCTTCAAAGATTTTCAACCAGTTGTAGATCCAACGCTTTACATCTGTTCCCCACAAGATCAAGAGATGGTACCCAACAAAGATTTGGCAAACCATGAAAGTTTATTTGTTCTGGTAAATGCTCCAAGACACAGCAAGGGTGGCAATGGTTTTGATTGGAGTACTCCGGGTGTTGCAAAAGATTATGCAGACCACCTGGTGGATCTATTAGTCAGGAAAGGGTTGATAGAACGCGAACGAATTGAAGTTCTTGAATATGGGTCACCGTTACAGATTGAAAATAACCACCTCGCACCTGGTGGCTCGATTTACGGTCGATCAAGTAATGGTGTCCGTGCCGCTTTTGCAAGAGCCAAGAATCGATCTCCAATTAACGGACTTTATTTGGTTGGCGGTTCCGCACACCCAGGTGGTGGATTGCCACTAGTTGGCTTAAGCGGCGAGATTGTTGCAGGGATAATTTCTCAACGGTCTAAAGGAAACAATGGCCTTTGGGCTCGCCGATAATCAATCTTTGCCAATGCCGGTGATGTAGGTCCAGGAATATCTAGAATCAAAACTTCATCGAATAAGTCAACATATCCGGCTCTGAAAAGCGCGCATGATCGAACATGTACCGCATCTGCCTTTCCAACCGCCAGTCCAACGCTTTCATATGTAGCTGGATCAAATGAGGGGGTGGGCTCGGTACTAACTAAAATTATCAAACCACGTCCACAATCTATTGTTGCCCAATTACCAATTGAGACCTCTTGTCCATTCATTACAATTCCCTTGAGCAATATTGGCGTCGTTCCCAAATTTAAAACTTTTCCCGATATCAACACTTGACTGGACCACCTTGGATCAAGGGAGGCGCCAATCGATAGATTCACTTCACCGCCAACGCCCACATCATTAGCATCCGCAACTGCGTTCACATCGACAACGTTTGTGTAAACATTGAAATCTGGCCCAGCCTTTATTAGTTCTCCAATTAAAACGGCATTATCACCGGCAGCCCCGCCTGGTGGCGCATCACTTGATTGCAATAAAATTGAAAATTTACTGCGTCCTAATTGATTGCCTCGTCTAATCTTTTCTATAGCCTCAATTGGTTTTACCAAATCCACCTCAAACTGCTCTTTAATCTCCCAGATTTTATCGCTGATCTCTGTGGCAATTTTCAATAGCTCCGGCTTCGCCAGCGTGCCGGTAACAGTTACTGCAAAACCTAACTTTGGTACATCTATCCAAGGCTGTACTGGGAATAAGGAGATATCCAACACGCGATCAGATAAATAAGAATCAGCCAAATTTCGTACCTGTAACATCGGCTCAGATTTAATAATTTGGACTTCGGCTGGAATTAATAATGGAATTTTCGATATTGCACTTTGAATCGGAGCGCCCCCTGCGAGTAAATCCAACAATAGTTTGGCAGCTTTTGCGCCGGTATCTGCTTGATCTATATGCGGATATGTTTGGTATCCAATTAATATGTCAGCATGTTCCAAAATCTCACTTGTTACATTTGCATGTAAGTCATGAGTTACCGCGATTGGAATCTCTTCTCCAATTAAAGCGCGCACTCTGGCCACGATCTCTGCGTCTGCGTAATCATGAGTTTGAGTAATCAATGCGCCATGTAAATTTAAAATAACCCCATCCAGGGCTGGAAGTGAAACCAGCATTTCAAAAGCTGGTTGTAATAGCGCCCTGAAATCATCATCACCCAAGACTCCCCCGGACATTCCCCAAGCGCGCATGATTGGGATTACCTCGCATGATTGAGATCTAAGGTATGAAATAGCACCCGCAATCTCGGTATTAGAGCCTTTAGATTTTATATCTGCCTCTTGGCCATACCAGATTCCTTGCATTTTGAAATCTTCATAACTGGCATTTTTTGCCGAGAAAGTATTGGTTTCTTGAATCAAACTCAAAACCGCGATTTTAATACTCATTGTGCACTCGAATTTTGTAATCTTTGATATGAATACTTAATTACCTGAGCTAACGCTGCTAATTGAAATACCATCCAAAGTAAAATACTGATGTTTTGCAAATCCAAATTATATATTCCAAGTGCTAACGCGATAGCAATAAAAATCGCCCGCACCGGTCTTTCACAAATACTGACAACACCAATCTCATTGTTCACAAGAGATGAAAGCCTGGCTCTGGCATACTCTTGAGTTGCTGCTGCACACCAGGCAATCAGCAATACCCAAATTGGCACTCCCGCAAAGTAGGCGGTCAACACCCACAATGCTTCTACTATGCGATCTAAAGTTGAATCCCAAAGTGCGCCCCACTTTGAAGCGCGATCCTTTGCAATTGCAACAGCCCCATCTAATCCATCGCTGATCACTGAAAGTAAAATGAAAATTGGAGCCCATAATGTATTTCTTTCAAGTAGAGCGAAGCAGGCAAGTAAGAGCCCTAATAATGAAACTACATCTGCAGGAATCCGAAGTAGCACGAATGGTTTTGCAAGATAAAAGTTAATTAGCAAATATCCGCGGGCAATTCCGGTGGGCCCTTCTCCCTCTTGATAACCATGAAGAGAAGACCAACGCTCTAAGTATTCTCTATTGTTCATTTTCTATTTACCTAAATCTAAATTCTGGCAAACTTTTACGGTTGCCTCTGCAGTATTCATTGTATAAAAATGCAACGATTTACAACCGAGTGCCAATAGCTGAGTGCATAGTTCAGCTGCAACTTCAACACCCAATTCACGCACTGCGTTTTCATCCTCTGCTACGGCCTCAAATCTTGCTCGCGTTTTCTCAGGAATTTGAGTTCCTGATAATTGGGCAAACTTTACAAGTTGCTTAACATTGGTAACTGGCATAACTCCTGGAATCAATTTTAATTTTGATCCAGCTTTTTCTAACTGGTTCATCAATCTTTCCCAAGAAGATATTTCAAAAAAGAATTGTGAGATGGCAAAAGTTGCGCCAAATTGTTCTTTGCGAAGCAGTGTTTCTAGATCTAATTCAACATTTCCATTTGATGCAGGGTGAAGATCTGGAAATGCGGCTACCCCAACCCCTAACCCTTTCTCCACAGTTAGCTTTACAAGTTGGTCGGCATGATCAAAGCCCCCGGGAGTTGATTCCCATGTCGCCAACGGCCCCCCAACCGGATCACCACGCAATGCCAATACCTCTTTAATGCCCGCGCTTTTATAGGAATCAAGCACCTCAGAGAGTTCGGTTTCCGATGAACCTACGCAAGTTAAATGAGCAACCGTATCGAGCCCAGTTCGCTGGCCAATTTCTTCAGTGACTCGAATGGTCCGTTCGCGGGTTGAGCCTCCTGCCCCATAAGTAACCGAGACAAATTTTGGAGATAGTGATCGCAGTTGGGTTAACTCTTGCCATAACCGCTCTTCACCTGGCTGGTCTTTAGGCGGAAAAAATTCAAAAGAGAGTTCGGTCAAGGGGTCCTGGTGAGCGTTATCCACGAGGTGCAGGGTAGCGTTGCCACGTGTTCTCTGCCCCCCGTTTAGAAATTGAAACCACCTTAAAAGATTTTCTCGAGCGGATAACCCGCGACTTATCTGAGATTTCCGCAGAACTAGCTCCGGTCAGTGCTGAAATCACCAGGTTTTTGGCAACCGGAAAAAGATTTCGTCCACTTTTTGCATATGCCGGATACCTGGCCGCAGGTGGTCAAAATGACGGAGCGCAATTAAAAAATATGTTGAAGGCGGCAACCTCGCTCGAATTACTTCAGGCTTGCGCTCTTATCCATGACGATCTGATGGATGGCTCGGATATGCGTCGTGGTGCACCTGCGGTCCATCGCTACTTTGAAAATTACCACCTCGAAAATTCCATGCGTGGCGACAAAACGCAATTTGGTCTATCTGCGGCGATATTGCTTGGTGATTTTGCATTGATCTGGGCTGACCAATTAATAAATGAATCTGGCTTATCTGATGAACAATTGCGCAGGTTGCTTCCACTAAATGACTTAATGCGAATTGAGTTAATTGCCGGGCAATATTTAGATGTTCGGGAAAGTGCGGCTACAACCTCTAGCGTAGAGCGAGCCTTAAAAGTAGCGCGTTACAAATCTGGAAAATACACAATCGAGCGGCCCCTACACTTCGGTGCACTAATCGCTGGTTCTTCCGTTGAGACTAATTCTGCACTCACTAAATTTGGGATTCCACTAGGTGAGGCATTCCAATTGCGGGATGATCTTCTTGGAGTTTTTGGAGATCCGGAGACAACTGGGAAGCCAGCCGGTGATGACCTGCGGGAAGGAAAGCGAACAGTACTTACTGCTTTAGCTATGGAAAGCTTTTCTGCACAACAAGCAGATATTTTTAATTCACATTTTGGTGAATCGAATATAACTGCTGAGCAAATTGCAGAACTTCGAGATATAATTACAGAAGTTAATGCTCCAGCAAATGTAGAGGCTCTAATCGAAGATTTAACCGCTAGCGCCTTGCGAGCACTTGAATCTGAACACATAACTGAAAATTCCAAACCGTATCTAAATGAATTAGCCCTAATGGCTACAAAACGTAAGATCTAGCATGAGGAGTTGAGTAGTGCGTACCGTTAAAGGGCCGACCGAAAACGTTGTGATAGTTGGAGCTGGGCTTGCTGGGTTGAGTGCAGCCTTGCGGCTTGCCGGCGCTGGAAGATCAGTAACAGTAATCGAACGTGAATCAGTTCCAGGTGGTCGAAGTGGATTGCTACAAAAAGAAGGCTACAACTTTGATACTGGCCCAACAGTTTTGACCATGCCTTCGTTGATTGAAGACGCATTTAATAGTGTTGGTGAAGAGATGAAAGATTGGTTGGATTTAATTCCGCTCCGGCCGCTTTACCGTGCTTTTTACCACGATGGATCACAACTGGATGTATACCCAGATACTAAAGAGATGGAAGCAGAGATTGCGAAGGTAATTGGAGCTGAGGAAGCAATCGGCTATCGCAACTATGTAGATTTTGTTACTAAGTTGTATAAATATGAGATTAACGATTTTATCGATCGGAATATTGATTCCCCGTTTGGGTTGCTGACGCCAAATTTAGCTAGATTGGTCGCTATTGGTGGGTTTCGCAAACTATCTCCTAAAGTTTCACAATTTCTCAAAGATCCTCGGACCCAAAAGGTTTACTCCTTTCAGGCCATGTATGCCGGTGTAAGTCCACAACAAGCTCTGGCAATTTATGCAGTTATCGCTTACATGGATTCAGTAAATGGAGTTTTCTTTCCTCGTGGAGGAATGCATGCAGTCCCAAGAGCTTTAGCCGCAGCTGCTGAGAAACATGGAGTCAAATTTAAGTATTCAACAACAGCGGCCACTATTGAAAAAAGCAATGGTCGTGCTACGGCTGTCATAACGACAGAGGGTGAACGAATTCCATGTGATGCACTTATTTTAAATCCAGATTTACCTGTTGCTTGGAAAGAATTAATTGGCAAAGAGCCTTGGTCGATAAAGCGCCTGAATTACTCCCCTTCCTGCGTGACCATGTTGGTTGGTTCAAAAAAATCTTATGACCATATTGCGCATCACAACATCCACTTTGGTGCTTCATGGGATGGGGTTTTCGATGAGCTAATTAATAAAAAGATTTTAATGACAGATCCATCTATTTTGGTAACTGTTCCGTCACTTGATGATAAATCTTTAACGCCTCCTGGGAAAGAGTCCTATTACGTACTTTTCCCAACTCCCAACCTTGATGCTGATATTGATTGGAAAGTGACCGGCCCTAAATATCGAGATCAGATGGTAAAAACATTAGAACAAAGAGGCTATACAGATTTCGGTGATTCAATTGAAGTCGAACATCTAACGACACCGCTGGATTGGGAAGCCCAAGGAATGGAGCGGGGCGCACCATTTGCAAGTGCACATACTTTCTTCCAGACCGGTCCATTCAGGCCAAGAAATTTAGCAGCCGGTTTTGAAAATATAGTTTTCGCTGGATCGGGAACTCAACCTGGAGTTGGCGTTCCGATGGTTTTAATCTCTGGAAGATTAGCTGCCGAGCGGATTCTCGGGAAAAGATAGTGGATGAATTAACTGCTGCGGGAATTCAGTGCCAAGATTTACGTGAATCCTACGCAGAGTGTAAAAGATTAAATTCACTTCATGGAAAAACTTATTTCTTAGCGACTTTGCTGCTTCCTAAAGCAAAACGTCCTTTTGTTCATGCCCTTTATGGATTTGCCAGATATGCAGATGAGATCGTTGATGATCTGAATTCGACGCTTAGTGAAGTAGAAAAAGCTCACGCCTTGCAAAAATGGAGTGACCAGATATTAAGGGATTTAGTCAGTGGTAAAAGCACAGATCTAATTGGAGCGGCGCTCATAGATACCGTGACTAGATTTAGTATTCCATTAAAATACTTTGAAGCATTTATACATTCTATGAAGATGGATCTAACGATCACGGAATACAAAAATTATGAAGCCCTGATGGAGTATGTCTATGGCTCTGCGGCTGTAATTGGCCTACAAATGGTTCCGATTCTTGGACCGCTATCCCCTGGCGCTTATGAATGTGCCGAAAAGTTGGGAATCGCATTTCAATTAGCTAATTTTATTCGAGATGTAGGCGAAGACCTCGATCGAGGCCGGGTTTATCTGCCGCTTGATGAATTGGCTACATTCGGCGTAACCCGATCAGATTTAGAGAAACGAATCCTTACTCCAGAGATTATCGACGCCTTGAAATTCAACATTGAACGCGTACGTAGATTGCAACGAGAAGCCGCTCCAGGCATTGCGATGTTAGATAAAAGCAGCAGAGCTTGTATCGAGGCCGCTAGTGAGCTGTACTGTGGAATAGTTGATGAAGTTGAAGCAATTAATTACCAAATTTTCACGAAGCGAGCTAAGACTTCTACTTGGCGCAGGATTAAAGTTGCCTTTCCAGCATGGTTACAAGCGGTTCGGGCTCGAACTTTTTCCTAAATTAATCCAAAGAGATAAAACCGACAAAATTAATGCGAATCCAAAAAGAAGATCTTCTGCGGGAGCTGAAAAGAACCGTATTCCAATAATTACTCCAGGATCGTATATCACAATATTTCGTGAAGTTAGCCACCAATTTGTCATAAATTGAAAAGGTAAAATTATTGCGTAAGAAGTCCAAAAGGCAGCCCTCTTTAAGAGCGCGGTTTTAATAATAAATAGATCTAAAATCACGGCGACGATGACAGCGAGAATTGAAATTTGGGTATAACTCATTTTTCATCCCCAATAATCCAATGCTTTTTAACATTTCGCACGGCTTCAATTGTCATAATCGCTGCAAGAGGAATCACTATAAAAAATAAGTACTCTTCAAGCGGGATATTTAGTGGACCAAACCAGCCAATGATTTGTTGCTTATCAAAATACCAATGTTTATTTGCAATTGCGTACGCATCCCAAAGCAAGAAAGATACTGCTACCGGAGCGATTGCCATCATGGCTCTTCTGATGCGCTTTAGTACTCGGACTTTTAATGCAATCTCTAGCCAGAAAGAGCCAACAACAGTAAAGGCCAACATGGCAATATAGGAAAGATGAGTCACATATAGGATTTTTGCAGATGAAAATCGTTTACGCCACTGATAAGGTTTAGAACACACGGGAGCCGCCAAGGCTGAGAGGGTGAAAATCTCACCGACCGTCGAACCAGTCCGGTAATGCGGATTGGAAGGAGGATAAATGTTTACTTTATTCACTGCTTGGGGATATGAAGTATCACTTCTTGAATTCACGGCTGCAATAGTTTCATTAATTGGCGTCTATCTTGGAACGACTGGCAAACAGATAACTTGGCCGTGGTGGATTGCTAGCTCAATTTTGTATGCAATCTGGTTTTATCAAGCTAAGTATTTCGCAAGTTTTGCAACTCAATTTATTTTTATTGGATTCGGAATTTGGGGCTGGTTTGGTTGGGGTAGAAAAGGTGCACAACCATCCAAAATGTCACTGCGAAGTAAGTGGATCTCACTAGGAATCTTTAGTGCGACCTGGATCGGTTTTGCTCCTTATTTAAAATCTATCGGCGCTGTTGCAATTTGGAGTGACACTTTTGGCTTACTTGGAAGTGGTGCTGCGCAAATTTTGATGGTACGTCAAAAGTGGGAAAGTTGGGCCTTGTGGTTTGCAGTTGATGTCGTCCTAACAGTCCAATACGCCCGCGGAGGCTATTACTTCACCTCGTTGGTTTATGCAGTGTTTACTGCGATGGCAATTCTTGGTTGGATCCGTTGGTATGCAATGCACAAACAATTTAAGGAAGATCTGAAAGTTGATTAATTTTCCAGATGTGGAATTTGAACCAATTGTTTCTGCGATCTCAGAAATATCTGCAAATAAAGCTGGGCCAATGTTGATCGCAATCGACGGTCCCGCTGGTTCTGGGAAAACTTCTTTAGCAAATCAGCTCTCCAATAAGTTGAACTCGGTTACCACAATTCATATGGATGATCTTTATAACGGTTGGGAGGATGCCCTTACGGCCACGCTGACTCAGCATTTGGAAGAATGGATTATCGATCCGTTTGGTAAGCACCAAAGTGCTCACTATCAAAAATTTAATTGGTCAACCGGTGAATATGGTCTGGCGGTTGAAGTAAGAGATATCGAGCTATTGATTTTGGAGGGCGTTGGTGCGGCCCAAGAGATAATTCGCCAGAGCGCAGATCTGACCATCTGGATTGAAGTTGGTCCACAAATAGGGCTAGCTAGAGTCCTAAACCGAGATGGTGACCAGTTATTACCATATATGTTGAAGTGGCAGGAGCGCGAAAGAGCACATTTCCTAAAGGATCAGACCAAAGAAAATTGTCAGATTTTTATTGATGGTAGCAATACTCAAATTAGGTAGGGCAAGGCTCCGAAGTTAAACCACTCAAGTTGTTTACACTCACGATGTGTCTGATTTGCGTGGTGAGTTAATAGATGGCCGCTACCAAATTGGAGCGGTAATCGCCAGCGGTGGCATGGCTACCGTGTACTCGGCAATTGACACCAGACTAGATCGCCCGGTCGCTGTAAAAATCATGCACGCCCATCTTGCTCAAGATGAAGATTTTGTTGCCCGATTTATTCGAGAAGCGAAAGCAGCAGCGGCGATTTCACACCCAAATTTGATTTCAGTCCATGACCAAGGATGGAATACCGGCGGAGTGCCAGCTGTCTTTTTAGTGATGGAACTTGTAAGTGGAAGCACTTTGCGCGATCTCATAAATCAAAAAGGTCGACTGGCTCCTGAAGAAGTACTGCCAATTTTAAGTGAGGTGTTAAGCGCTCTTGCGGTTGCTCACAAAGCAGGAATTGTGCACCGAGATTTAAAACCTGAAAATATTATGATCTCTACCGAAGGAAAAATTAAAGTTGGAGATTTCGGTTTAGCTAGAGCGATGTCAGCAGGACAAACGTTAACTGCCGATGCAAGTGTCTTGCTCGGAACTGTTGCATATTTAGCCCCTGAACAGGTTCAAAGAGGTATCGCTGATGCGCGAAGTGATGTGTACTCATTAGGTGTCGTAACCTTCGAGGCTTTGACCGGTAAAAAACCTTATGAAGGCGAATCCCCCATACATATCGCTTATCAACATGTTAATGAACGAATTCCCGCTCCTTCAACTGTAGTTACAAATTTGCCTAAAGAGATTGATGAATTAGTACTACGAGCAACTTCTCCAGATCCTGATTTAAGGCCAGCAAATGCTCAAGAATTGCTAGAGCTGGTCCGTCTTGCACAGATTGCAATTGATCCAGCTAATCGACAACTCTCGTTGCCACTTGGACTTCCACCGATGCCTGTGCCAATCAAAAAAGAGCCGCGGTCAAAAGTTAAAAAGATAAAAGAGATCTCCAAAAAAATGGATACTGCTCCTGTTATCCAAAATAAATATTCAGATACAGGTGAAATTCGTCGGCAAACGTCAAAACGCGTAAAACGAAATCGGATTATTGCTATCGCCCTATTTTTTGCTTTACTGCTAAGTGCAGGTGCGACTTGGTATAACTATTTTGGTCCGGGCGCAAAAGTTTCCATACCTTCGATTGTGGGCATGAAAAGCAGTGAAGCCAAAAACACTCTGACGCAAGCAAATTTAAATTTGAAAATTACCAAAGAGATTTTTAGCGAAGAGATAAGTAAAGGCCGAGTTATTGAAATGAGCCCATCCGCAGGAGAAAAGATTGCAACAGATGGTTTTATTAATGTGATTGTCTCTAAAGGTCCCGAACGATATCTGGTACCTAAACTTTCAGGATTATCTCTTGCTGACGCTGGTCCTTTGCTGACTAAATCAAAACTTGTGATTGGAAGTACAAATTATGTTTTTAATGAAAAAATTGAGAAAGATTTAATTATTGGCTCCTCCCCTACCTTCGGGGAAATGCTTAAGAAGAATTCACCAGTAAATCTTTTAATCAGCAAGGGTTCTGATCTAATTGAGGTAGGTGCTTATGCCGGAAAGAGCTCAGAGCAGGCATTAACTGAATTAAATGATGCTGGATTTAATGTCACTGTTAAAGAAAAATTTAGTGAAACTGTTAAAGCTGGAAATGTGATATCGCGCGACCCGCAGGAATTAAAAATATCTCGTGGTGCCAAGATCACTTTAACTGTGTCAAAAGGTCCAGAGTTTGCCTTGATACCTTCTGGCTTGTTGAAATCTGACCAGCAGTCAGCCACTAAGAAATTAGAAAATGCTGGATTTATCGTTAAAGCGTCCCCACCAAGTAAAAAAATCGCTGGGAAGGTACCGAAGGTGTACCGGGTTACGCCCACACAGGGAAGTAAGGCTAAACGCGGTTCAACTGTTTTAATAGAACTCAAATAATCTGGCTCAACCGCCTAGGCTAAGCATTGTGCCCTCATCTAAGACACCTAATTCAGCTAAACCTTCCGTACTCGGCCCCCGTATAGGTGCACATGTTCCTACCTCTGGAGGGCTCGCAAAACGAGCTCTTGGATACGCCAAAACTATTGAGGCTGAAAGTATCCAGATCTTCGCCTCAAGCCCGCGTGCTTGGGCGATGCCGACTCCAGATCCTGCCGCCGATTTAGCTTTTCGAAATGGCGCCGCGGATATGGATATCAGTACATACATCCACGCCTCATTTCTGATTAACCTCGGCTCTCCAACCGTTGCTACATACGAAAACTCATTAGCTGCTACAGAGTATTCGTTGAAACGCGGCGGCGATCTTGGCGCTCTTGGCGTTGTTATTCATACTGGTTCTGCAGTCAATGAAGATTATGTTGAAAAGTCTTGGAAGCAGATTCACGACGGGATGATGCCAATCTTGGAAAATCTTCCAGATGATGCGCCTTTTCTACTTTTAGAACCAACTGCGGGGCAAGGGCAATCACTTGTCAAGAAGATAAATGAAGTAGAAAAGTATTTAATTGCGCTTGAGTATCACCCAAAGGTTGGAATCTGCCTTGATACTTGCCATGTTTTTGCGGCAGGGCATGACATCTCCAAAAAAGGTGGAATGAATGAAACTCTTGAGTTGTTAATTTCGGTAGCAACTGCTGATCGAATCAAGTTGGTCCATGCAAATGATTCGATGGATGTTTGTGGTGCGCTCAAAGATCGGCACCAATCTATCGGCCAAGGTCATATCGGAACTGAGCCTTTTCGCGAGTTAATGCAACATCCAGCGATGCAAAATGTTCCATTAATCCTGGAAACCCCAGGCGCCGAACCAGAACATGGTGCAGAGGTGCAGATCCTTAAGAAGTTACGTGCCAAGAAGTGAGCGACCGAAAAAGAATTTGGGCTGTCATTGGATTAACAGCAGTAACTGCAGTTTGGGGTGCAGCTTTTGTGCTCATGAAGGATGCTCTTGAACGTCAACCAGTAAATGATTTTCTAGCCACTAGATTTGCGATTGCTACTTTAATTTTAATAGCTATTCGCCCCAAGGTGCTAAAAGAGATTAATTTAAAAATGTTGAAAGTTGCAGTTCCACTTGGATTACTGCTCACTCTTGGATACATCACACAATCATCTGGGCTGACACATTCGACTGCCGCAATTACTGGTTTCGTCACGGGTTTGTATGTGATTTTTACGCCGCTACTAAGTGCAATTTTCCTAAAGAAAGTAATTACCAAAATCGAATGGGCGGGAGTATTTGTCGCCACCATTGGACTGGGTCTACTTTCCTTGCGCGGGTGGGCAATCGGTTTTGGAGAGTTCCTAACTTTACTTTGCGCTCTATTTTTTGCCCTTCATATCATCGGACTCGGTGAGTGGTCATCCCGCTTTGCTACATATCCTTTGACGGTAGTACAACTAGGCACAGTCGCGATCTTTACTGGCATAGCTGGCTTTTCAAATGGATATGTATCTCCCCCAGATTCAGAAGTCTGGAAGGCAATCTTAATAACTGCTTTATTTGCAACCTCTGCCGGCTTCTTAATCCAGACTTGGGCACAATCTCACATGGATGCCACAGGAGTGGCTGTAATTCTTACTCTTGAAGTGGTATTTGCGGCGTTAGTATCCGTGATTGCGGGTCAAGAAACTCTTACCGCAAGAACGCTTACCGGTGGAGCATTGATCGTTTTCGCAATGATTGCCATGCAACTCAACCCAAAGTACTATCTTTCTAGGTTTAGTGATAAAAAACTCTAATAGGAGAGCATCCATGAAAAACAAATTAACCAAACTTGCTAGAGCGTATTGGACCGCGGAAGAGAGTCGAGATATCAAAGCGATTCTTTCCTTCTTTTCAGAAGATGCTAGGTGGACCGGTCCGGATGGCATAACACTTGTCGGACATGATCAAATTCGCACTTTCTATGAGAACAGCGCAGCGGCCTATCCTGGATTATCAGTTGAAGTTATGCGCTCTTACGGTGACAAGCATGAAGGAACGGTGGAATGGTGCGCTAAATTAACCGCACCTGATGGGCGAGTACTGGATCTAAGCGGTGTAAATATAATGAAAAGAAAGAAAGATAAATTCACCCACTTAACTGCATATTTCAATTTGGGCGCTTTTTAATTTTGAGGAGAAGTTGATCATGAGTCAAAAAAGAACCGCAATTGTTACTGGTGGGGCATCTGGAATTGGTGCGGCATGTGTCCGTAGGTTTTTAAAAGATGGGATTTCTGTAGTCGCCCTTGATTTAAATGAAAATTTACTCAAAAAAATGCAGGTCGATTTAAATAATCCTAATCTGCATATAGTCGCCGGAGATGTTTGCGATGAAACCGTTCGCGGCCAGGCAATTGATTTGGCAGTGAGTAAAGGTGGTTCGCTAGATATATTGGTAAATAACGCAGCGGTCTTTTTACTCTCTGGCATCGATGCCACCCGCGAACAGTGGCAAAAAACTTTTGAGGTAAACCTGCTAGCCGGTGCAAATTTAGTAACTCAATCACTTAGCCAACTTCGCGAAAGTTCTAACCCAGCGATCGTAAATATCGCCAGTATCTCTGCGCATCGCGCACAGACAGGTAGATGGACATACAACGCCATGAAGGGTGCGCTGCTTGAATTAACTAAATGCCAAGCATTAGATCTTTCCAAAGATCGCATCCGGGTTAACTCGGTAAGTCCTGGATGGATTTGGACTGAAACTCTTGATGAAGCTGCTGGAAATGATCGTAAAAAGTGGGAACCAGTTTGGGGTCTGTACTCGATGATGAATCGTTGTGGTGAACCTGATGAAGTTGCTTCCGCTGTGGCTTGGCTGGCTAGCACTGATGCAAGTTTTGTGACCGGCGCAGATCTAGCTGTAGATGGTGGTTACTTAGCATTGAGTCCAGAAGCCACAGATACCCTCGATTTACAGAGAGGTTAACCTAATGAAATGCATCGATTCGCATATGCATCTGTGGGATTTAAATGTAGGGACATATCCTTGGTTAACTGGTGCAGAAGATCGCGAAACTGCATTTGGTAATTTAAAAAATTTAGCAGTTGATTATCTTTTACCCGAATATCGAAAAGATACCGCAACTATTGAACTTGCTGGATTAGTCCATGTTGAAGCTGCTTGGGATCCAACTAACCCAGTTGGAGAAAGTAAATGGTTAGCAAAAACTCTGGCCGGTTTTGAAACCCCCTATGCAATCATCGCTGGTGGAAATTTACTGAAAGCGGATTTTCCAGAGTTACTAGCGGCGCATCGCCAAGCCAGTGATCGAGTCGTTGGCGTTAGGCAGATTCTTAATTACCACGTCGATCCCGAGTACACCTTTACAGATTCCCCTGAGATTATGCATGACAAAACATGGCGCAAAAACTTTGCCCACCTTGGCGACGAGGGAATGATCTTCGACTTGCAAATTTTCCCAGATCAATCAGCAGGAGCGGCAGGATTGGCCCAAGAATTTCCGCAAACCAAGATGGTTATAAATCATTTCATCATGCCACTTAAATGGGACCGTGCCGGTATCGCTGAGTGGAAAAAGGAGTTAGCAAAATTAGCTGCACATGAAAATATCGCAATTAAATTAAGTGGTCTGTACATGTATCACCGCAACTGGCCAAATGATGCGATGGATACCTTGATTGACACCGCACTAGAATTATTTACTCCAGATCGAGTGATGTGGGGAAGCAATTTTCCAGTAGATCGCCAATTTGTTTTGTTGGAAAAATTAGCGATCGACTTTGAAACTAGCCTTGCTCGTCATGCTTTACCTACTCGCGAAGCTGTTATGTGGAAAACCGCAAACAGTTGGTACCGCTTAGGTGCTAACTGATTTAATTACTAGGTTTTAGCTGCTTTTTAACTAATGTGTATAGATAGCCAACCAAAGCCACTGTCGTTATCAATCCCAAAATAGCAAGAGTTAAAAATGGCGATATCACTGATTGAACAATTATTGGTATGGCAATTTGCGCCAAGGATTCAGTTGAATTTGAGCCAATACTTCCACCAGCTGCAGAGCCAATCAAGTAAATCAAAATAGAAATTACCGCGAATACTGCACTTTGAATGCCAGAAAATTTTAATCCATTATGGAAGTTGCTAGCAAATCTCCAATAAAGGGCAGAAAATAAAATAAACCCGATCCATAAAATAAAGACCAGACCAGTAAATGCCTTCTTAATTTGCACTAAATCAATATCAGCGTCCCCACTTTTAAGAGAAATTGGGGCAATGTCTTTAATTTGATCTTTTGCTAATGAAAAAAGTGGATTAACTGTAGAAAAAGCTTTAAGCGCCATTGCTGCGATCGGGCGAATATCTATTGTTGCAGCCTGGCTATCCCCATCTACATAAAAATCGTAAGCCTTGTGGGTAATGCCAATTACTTCATCTTCAAAAGCCTTTGTTCCCATGGCATCAGAAACAGCAACTCTGATTTCTTTAGCCTTTTCCTTAAACAGTAAAGCTTCTGCTCCTTTTGAATCTTTTGAAATACTTTCAACTAATTTATTCGCTGCAGCATCTCGAAACTCACTTTTTGCTAAAAGGGAATGAGCAATTTTCGGCGCTGGATTAGATTTACCTACGGCAAGATAGACGCCACTTGCAATTGGCAGAAAAATCAAAATTAAAGTGCTTAAAAGTGCAAACGTAATTGCTGGGCCCCGTTTGGCAGTAAGGAAGATGGGATTTGTCATTGGTGAAGAGTATGCAGATACTCACTTATGCGCAAGGGTATTAAAGCGCGCCTTCGTGTTTTAGTAACCATTCTTTCTTTGAAACTCCATAGCCATAATTTCCAAGTGCGCCCCCACTTTTGACAATCCGATGACACGGAATAATTGGAGCAACCGCATTGCGGCCGCATGCCGTACCCGCTGCACGAACGGCTGCTGGCGATCCTGAACGCTGGGCTAAATCTGCATACGAGATTACTTTTCCACTTTTAATTTTCCGCATTGCTTTCCAAGCCGCTTGTGAAAAATGAGATCCTGGCTGACGTACCTCTATTGCATTTAGTGCATCTAATTCGCCGTCAAAATAGGCGTTAATTAAATCTGCAATTTTGCCAGTTGCTTTACTGTTCTTGATTTCTCTCTCTTGGTCTTCACTTGATAATTTTCTGGTCAATTCAGCTAAGTTGCTAAATCCAGCAGCTAGGACAAGATCACTATCTGCAATCCATAGCAAGGAACCAATTGGAGACTTGATGGAGGCAGTTGAAAGCACTGCAAAAGGCTAGCGATCACGCAGCATTTCGGCAACGAGGAAAGCAAGTTCAAGTGATTGAGTATGGTTCAAACGTGGGTCACAAGCGGTCTCATATCGCGAAGAAAGATCATCATGTGAGATTTGCTCTCCCCCACCGACGCACTCAGTTACATCATCTCCAGTTAACTCAATATGAATGCCACCAGGATGAGTTCCTAATTTCTTATGTACTTCAAAGAATCCACGAACCTCATCTAATACATCATCAAATTTTCTCGTCTTGTAACCACTTGGAGCCTCATAAGTATTGCCATGCATAGGGTCGCAAACCCATAAAACTTTTGCTCCAGATTTTGTAACACCTTCAACTAATTTAGGAAGTGCCTCACGAACTACACCTGCACCCATACGGGTGATGAAGGTCAACCTGCCAGGTTCACGATTTGGATCTAACTTCTCAATTAAGGCCAATACCTCATCAACTTGGGTTTTAGGTCCAAGTTTTACGCCAATTGGATTGCGAATTTTGGAACAGAAATCAACATGTGCTCCATCAATTTTGCGAGTGCGTTCCCCGATCCAAACAAAGTGAGCCGAAACGTCATATGGCTCCTGAGTACGTGAATCGATACGAGTCAACGCACGCTCGTACTCAAGAATTAACGCTTCATGGCTTGAATAAAGATCAACACTTCTAAATGCATCTGGATCAACGCCCGCTGATTGCATAAATGCTAATGCTCTACCAATTTCATTTGCCATTTGTTCATAACGTTCGCCCACTGCAGAGTCACGGATAAATCCTTTGTTCCACTCATGCACGCGCCGCAGATCAGCAAATCCACCATGAGTAAATGCGCGTACTAAGTTGAGTGTGGAAACTGAGGTTTGGTAAACGCGAACCAACCTTTGTGGATCAGGAGTGCGAGATTCAAGGGTGAACTCCAAATCATTTACCGCATCTCCACGATATGCCGGAAGAGTTATATCTCCCCGCGTTTCATTGTCGTTACTTCGCGGCTTGGCAAACTGTCCAGCCATGCGACCAACTTTTAAAACTGGCAAACTGGCGCCGTATTGCAATACCGCAGCCATTTGCAAAATGGTTTTCATACGGTTTCTAATTGAATCAGCAGTTGCACCAGCAAATGTTTCTGCACAATCCCCACCCTGCAACCAAAATGCGCGACCCTCTGCAGCTTCGGCAATCTTCTCTTTTAGGGTGTCACACTCTCCAGCAAACACAAGTGGTGGGAAAGTGCGTAACTGTTCAACCGCTCTTGCTAGCGCATCTTTATCTGGCCAATTAGGTTGCTGTGCAGCCACAAGCCCGGGAGTAAACAGCGCATCGATTTGAGATGATTGTGTGGAATTCGGGTTCACGCTCATAAGCCTAGAGATCCTTTGCTGTTGGAGGCGGGGTAATTAAATCTGAACTATCCAAAGAAGATTTCCGCTTCGGCGTAGAGAGCTGGGTCCACAACTTTTAGTTTTTCAGTGGCTGTTGAGAGCAAAACCCGTTCGATCTGGGTCCCATGCAAAGCCACCATTTTGCCAAAATCACCATCATGGACAGCTGTGATTGCATGCAATCCAAAACGGGTTGCGAGTACTCGATCAAATGCAGTTGGTGTACCCCCACGTTGAATATGTCCTAATACAGAAGTGCGGGCTTCTTTGCCAGTGCGTCTTTCGATCTCTTGCGCAAGCCACTCACCAATTCCTGAGAGTTTCACATGTCCAAAAGAATCCAGGGTCGCATCTTTAGTAATCATGTCGCCATCTTGGGGAACGGCACCTTCGGCGATCACAATAATTGGTGCGTAATTTGTTTGGTAACGAGCTTCAACATATGCGCAAACTTTTTCAATTGAAAATGGAAGCTCTGGAATTAGGATGCAAGTTGCTCCGCCTGCTAATCCTGCGTGTAAAGCAATCCAACCTGCATGTCGGCCCATTACTTCAACAATCAAAGTCCGGTGATGAGATTCGGCTGTTGTATGCAGACGATCAATCGCTTCCACAGCAATATTTACTGCAGTATCAAAACCAAATGTGTAATCTGTGTTATTTAAATCATTATCAATAGTTTTTGGAACACCCACAACATTCACGCCAAGTGAATGTAACTTTGTGGCAACTCCTAAAGTGTCTTCTCCTCCAATAGCAATAAGCGCATCCACGCCTTGCGCGGCTAAATTTGCTTTAATCTTTTCAACGCCGCCCTCGATCTTGAAAGGATTAGTACGTGAAGATCCCAAAATAGTTCCGCCACGTGGAAGTAATCCTCGGGTAGTTGAAACATCAAGCGGAATCGTTAAGCCCTCTAGTGGACCTTTCCAGCCATCTTTAAATCCAATAAATTCATAGCCATACTCTTTAACACCTTTTCGAACAATCGCCCGAATAACTGCATTTAACCCAGGACAATCCCCGCCCCCAGTCAATACACCTACTCGCATCGCTTGCTCCTCATTAATTGAAATCTGCTCAAATTGTACCGTTCAGTGGGAATAATGAATAAACTTCAATAAACTTGAATAAACTAAGGGTAATCACTCAATAAGAATGAAAATTGGAGCAAAAATGCCAGCACCTCTACACCCACAAGCTGCAAAATTTCTGGCAGATCGTGCTTCATTAGGCCTACCAGTTGCTGGTGAAGTGCCTATCTCAACTTTGCGTAAAAATACCCACCTCTTTATTAATGATGGTGGACCCAGCGAAAATGTTGCTGATATCCAGCTGAAAACAATTCCGACCCCAACTGCAGATATTTCAGCTTTAGTAATAACTCCTGAAGGAGTAGGTCCATTTCCGGTACTTCTGTTTTTCCACGGTGGTGGATGGGTTTTTAACTTTATTGAGATGTATCAAGCGCCGCTAAGTGTAATTGCGAATAGAACTAAATCAGTCGTCATTGCTGTGAATTACCAAAAAGCTCCAGAGCATAAATTCCCTATTCCGTTTGATGATTGCTGGGCAAGTGTTGAGTGGGTAATTGAAAATGCAAAAACTTTAAATATCAATCTTAAAAAAATTGCCGTTTCTGGAGATAGTGCGGGCGGAAATCTTGCCTCTGCAGTTGCACTTAAAGCACGAGATGAAAATATTGAACTTGCATACCAATTACTACTTTATCCTTGTAATCAAAAAGATACAGATACTGAATCGATGAATGATTACGCCGAAGGTTATGGTCTCACTCGCGATCGCATGGTCTATCTCTGGGATCAATATTTAAACGGCAATGCTGATGACAAAAATCCTTACGCAGTTCCACAAAGTGCACCAACCTTAAAAGGTTTAGCGCCAGCGATTGTAATTTTGGCACAATGTGATGTGCTTTACTCTGATGGAAAGAAGTATGCACAACGATTAAGTGAAGAAGGGGTTTTAGTATCTATGCGCGAGTACCCTGGAATGGTTCATGGATTTTTTAGCCATGGCGCTTTTGTCACAGATAGTTTGCGCTTGCGTGAAGAGATTTCAGCAGAAATCAATCAAATTCTAGGTTCTTAGATTCCTAGTAGGATCAACAAGTGAACTCCCGTAAATCACTTGGCCTATTTCTTTTAGTGGGCGTGCTTTGGGGTGTTCCTTATCTATTTATTAAGATTGCTGTTGCTGAATTTTCAACTCCGATGGTGGTTTTTTCACGGGTTTTGATTGGTTCACTTATTTTGCTCCCAATCGCTATTAAGCAAGGTGCAATCGCACCTGCTAAGAAATATTGGAAATTGATTCTTGTTTACGCCATTCTTGAAATGGTTGGTCCTTGGTATTTGATTACGACAGCAGAAAAAAGCATTTCATCCGGATTGGCCGGATTACTTATCGCCACAGTTCCGATCTGGGCAACATTGTTAGCTTCTGCCTCTGGTGATACAACTGTGTGGCATTCAAAACGGCTTTTTGGTTTAGTTATTGGTTTTATCGGAGTCTTTGCACTTGTCGGCGTAGACACACTGCGCGGTGCAACAGATCTTGCTGGAGTATTAATGGTTTTGCTATCGGCTTTTCTCTATGCCTTTGCAACCAACATGATTTCAACAAAAGCACCAGAAGTTCCAGGCATCGCAGTAAGTGGAATCTCAATGGCGATAACAGCGGTTATTTTCGCTGTACCTGCCGCATTGGCCTTCCCAACTCAAACTCCTTCACTCAAGGCGACCTCTTCCCTGATTGGATTAGGCGCGATCTGCACCGCCGCAGCTTTCTACTACTTCTTTAAATTACTTGCTCAAGTTGGTTCGGCTAGGGCTTCGGTAGTCACTTACATAAACACAGCGGTAGCGATCGGACTGGGTGTTATTTTAATTAATGAACCACTAACACTTGGTATTTTTATTGGATTCCCATTAGTCCTAATCGGTTCCTATTTAGCCAGCCGTAAAAACTCACCTTTAATTAATCAATCCAATTAAGAGTTTTAGATACCGCTTTTTCCCACTGTTTAAATCCCTGTGTTGCTAATTTGCTATCTTTAACTGGGCTCCATTTATTAGCGATCACACTTTTTGCCTTTAACTCATCAGTGCTCTTCCAATATCCGACAGCTAATCCTGCGGCATAAGCCGCCCCCAATGCCGTTGTTTCGACAATCTGCGGGCGAACAATTTCTATCTGCAATACATCTGCCTGAATCTGCATGCATAAATTGTTGTTGGTAATTCCGCCATCAACACGTAACTGTTTAAGTTGGACTCCACTCTCGGCCGCTAAAGCCACTAAAATCTCACGGCTCTGATAACAGATAGCCTCTAATGCAGCACGAGCTAAATGGGCTTTGGTTGCACTTCTAGTTAATCCAACTATTACCCCACGAGCATCACTTCGCCAATGTGGAGCAAATAAGCCAGAAAAAGCCGGCACAAAATAAACGCCACCATTATCTGGAACCTTTTTTGCTAACTCCTCAATCTCGTCCGCACTTTTAATTAACTCCAATTGATCTCGCAACCACTGAACTGCTGCTCCGGTTACGGCAACTGATCCTTCAAGCGCATACTTAGTAGCTTCTGTTCCAAATTTATAGCAGACAGTTGTAAGTAAGCCATTTTCACTTCTTACTATCTGGGTCCCAGTGTTTACTAAAGCAAAGTTCCCGGTCCCATAAGTGCATTTTGAATCCCCTACTTCAAAACAGCCCTGACCAACCATCGCTGCTTGTTGGTCTCCAAGAATTCCAGCAATTGCAATTTCAGATCCAAAAACACTATCTTTTTTTGTATGCCCATAAATTTCAGAAGAGGATTTAATGGTTGGTAAAGTTGATTTTGGGATATTAAAAATCTCAAGTAATTCCTCGCTCCACGCGAGATTCTCGATATCCATTAACAACGTCCGACTAGCATTTGTAACATCTGTTGCAAAAACTCCACCATTTACCCCACCAGTTAAGTTCCACAGTAACCATGTGTCCATAGTTCCAAAAACTAATGAACCATCTGCCTTTGCATCGCGTACTGCAAGTGAATTTTCAATTAGCCACTTCATTTTGCTTGCTGAAAAATATGGGGAGACTGGTAATCCGCTTAGAAACTGGATCCTTTGCTTTTGCGATTCGGAGAGTTTCTCTAAATTATCTTTAGTTCGGATATCTTGCCAAACTATCGCATTGGCAAGTGGCAAACCGGTTTCCTTGTTCCAAGCCAGAACTGTCTCTCGTTGATTAGTGATGCCGATGGCAGTTAAATCCGACCCAGTAATTCCAGCTTTTTTAAGTGCGCCCTCAATCACCTTGTTGGAGTTATCCCAAATTTCCAGTGCGTCATGTTCAACCCAGCCGTCGGCTAAAAGTATTTGCTGATGCTCTATCTGATCCATCGCGACAATCTGCCCGTCGTGATTGAAAATGATGAATCTAGTACTTGATGTCCCTTGATCTAGCGCGCCGATAAATTTCAATTTTGGTTGACCGCTCCATACAGTTTTACGGTATCTCCAGGGATGTCGCTATCAAATGGGAAAAAAGGTCTTTCTCTTTGCACATAAGTTAGCGCTTTGCAGGTCGCCGGAGTTGGTCCAGGTGAGTCGATTACATAGAAGTTATTGGCTATTGGGCTATAAGTCATAAAGTAATTCATTGGATTCTTGACAACTATTAATTGGTAATTGGATGGATTCAAGCCCATTGAAAGGTACTGCTCATCTCGCCATTCATAAGTTGGGAAAGTGGCTATAACAATATCGATTCCACCAACTCTCACTACCGCAGTAGCACCCATACGCCCACTGGCACCATCCCAGACTCCACCTTGATAAGTAAAATGTCCATCACTTACATTTAGAACCGTCCCTTTAATACTTACTGGGGCTCCCCACTTTTTATCGACCTCAGCGCCAACTTGTAAATTAACTTCTGAGCCGACGCCAGCTTTAATGGCAATTGCAGCAGCATTTGGTGAAACCACTGGATAGATCGCTTTTGTATTTACATCAATATCAAGTAATGCGCGAAGGACTGCGACACAATCACCAGCAGAGCCTCCACCGCAAGTATCTGCGACTTCAGTTAATACAGATCTTCCAGTCTGGTTTTTAATTGCATCATGAATAGCTGCTTCAGCTTTCCAGACTTCGGGTTCAAACTCTTGACGACGATCCCAATACTCTTGCGCAATCTCGCGGGCCATTTTGGCCGCACTTTGTGGATCATTATCAGTAACAAAAAGTGCGCCACTTCCCATTTCTGGGCGATCAACATATGGATGTACCAAGAAAACACTGCTTGATAAACATTTACCTTCATGTTCCCACTTTTTTGCTTTTTTCATGAGGTCGAAAAAAGGTCCAGGCCTTTCAGTGGAAGCATTAATCGCACTTGTTAAAACTGGAACTCGAGCCATTACTTGAACTGGATTAACCTCTTTATTAAGCGTGCGCACCATTAAATCTGCGGCCCGAGCACCTGTTGTGAATGAGTCCATATGTGGATAGGTTTCCCAGCCAAACAAAGCTGTTGATAGCGTAACCATTTTTTCAGTGATGTGAGCGTGTAAATCGAGAGTCACCATAATCGGGATTTCTGAGCCAACAACTTTTCGAGCTGACTCCAGCAATTCTCCTTCAATATCAGCAACACTGACCGAAACTGCGGCTCCATGAAGTAAGAGCAATACGCCGTCAACAGATCCCGCTGCTTTTAATCGTTCGATAATTTCATCATGAAAAGTTTTATAGCATTGATCTGTTAAGGCTCCACCAGGAATGGTTGAAGTAAAGAGCAAAGGCACTGGAACAAATTCAGCATGTTTCGCAAGCTCCGTCAACGTTCCACCAACTACGCCATCAGTTCGCTCGAACATCTGATCACCACGGAGTAGCTCAACCCGTTCAAAATCAGCTTCTGTAATTAAAGCACTAGTGAAATCATTACATTCGGTCAAAATGCCGGCGATTGCAATTCTTTTCACTGTTATTGCTCCTTAAAATCCAAACTTTTCAAGCGACCGCGGATTTCGTTGCCACTCCTTTTCAATTGAGATATGTAGATTAAGAAAAACCTGCTTCCCCGTTACTAGTTCAATTTCACGTCTTGCTTTGGTGCCAATCTTCTTTAGCCGCTCCCCGCCTGGTCCTAGGACAATTATGCGCTGACTTGGACGCTCAAGGAAGAGTGTGGCAAAAATAGTTTTGATATTTTTCTCTTGAATCTCATCAATTACTACAACAATTGAATGTGGCAGCTCATCTGAAACTTCCTCAAGGGCTGCTTCGCGGATCAATTCTGCAAATACCATGTAATCATCATCTTCATTAACTTGGTTATCTGGGTAAAGAGCTGGGCCAGTTGGAAGATAGGAGATTAATAATTCGCGCAACTTTTCAATCTGATCACCTTTGCGTGCCGAGACTGGAATGATCTCTTTCCATGGAGCTAATTTTGAAACTTCTAATAATCTTTTGGGAAGCGCATCCTTTGGAACTGAATCACTTTTTGTAACAATTGCAATCAAAGGAATTTTTCCGGAAATTTCACTAATGATTCGTTCATCCCCGGATCCACTACTTTCATTTGCTGGTAGACAACATGCAATCAAGTCAACATCTGAATATGCCTCAGCCACGATCGCATTTAAGCGCTCACCTAATAATGTGCGCGGACGATGTAATCCAGGTGTATCTACCAAAATTAATTGACCTTGTGGGCGGGAAATAACACCTCGAATAATCCGCCGAGTCGTTTGTGGTCTGGTTGAAGTGATGGCTATCTTTTCCCCGACCAGCGCATTTATTAAAGTTGATTTTCCGGTGTTGGGCCGACCTACAAGAGTGACAAACCCTGACCGAAAATCTGGGGTTGATTGCTCTGAGTTTGGCACGGCTTAATCATCCCATCAGAGCCAAGCATCAACTGACCACTCTGGCCATCCTGGCCATCCTGGCCATAAGACCCAACTATCTCCTCAATTTCCCACGATGAAACAACTAACTCTGCGACCCGCTCGGCGATCAAGCGGTTCACACCAGCGCTAAGCGGTGATGAAATTGGACCAGGAATGGCCATAACCGGTCGCAACAATTTCACCGTATCTAACGCGGTCCTGATCGCTCCACTTTTAAACGCTGCTTCAACTATTAAAGTTCCAAAAGCTAGACCAGCAATTATTCGATTACGTTCCAGAAAATTATGTTTACGAGATGGTGTACCCGCTGGATGCTCAGAAATAAGTGCGCCATTTTTGCTGGCATCTGCAAACAAATTGCTATGGGCCATTGGATAAGGGCAGTCAACTCCCCCAGCAAGTACAACTACTGTTTTGCCACCGACCGAAAGTGCTCCACGATGTGCTGCGGCATCAATACCAAAAGCTCCGCCACTGATGATGGTGTAACCGGATTCGGCAAGTGCGGCAGCAAACTCTGTAGCAATACGCAATCCATAAGGTGTCGCATTTCGCGAACCGACTATCGCAATTGATTTTGCCGTTAATACCGATAGATCAGGTTCACTAGACTCAATAAATAATTGCGCTGGTGAAACCTCTAGTTGATTTAATTGTTGTGGCCACTCTTGATCACTTGCAAGAATACTTCTCATACAAAACTCCGCTCATGGAGTGCTGTTGCTTCTTCAATATCTGAAAGAGTAGGAATCAGATGTTTGTGCATATCTGCAATCGACCAACTAACTCGAATGATCCGATGAAATGCACGAGCGGTAATCAATTCGCGGTCAAGTGCACGATTTAAAAAAAGCAATCCTGCAGATTCTGGTGCAAAATCGTTTCTTAGGTACTTGGCTGGAATTAATGAATTACTTTTCCAGTAATAATTTGCAAAACGTAGGGCAGCGATATCTCTAGCTTTCATGACTCTGTCTCTAACTACCTGACTGCTTTCGCCAATTTGTGATAATCCAGCCCGACCGGTTGCGCCAACTTCGACTTGCAAATCTATGCGATCCAAAAGTGGTCCAGAAAGTTTATTTAGATAACGACGTACCGATTGCGGCGTACAAGAGCAGTTGCGTCCAGTTCCAGTAAAACGACCACAAGGACATGGATTTGCTGCCAAAACTAAAGTAAAACGAGATGGAAAATTCGCACTAGCCCCACTACGTGAAATTGTGATCGAGCCAGATTCAAGTGGCTGGCGCAATGCATCCAAAACCCCTGAGCTCATTTCTGGGGCTTCATCCAAAAATAAAACTCCATTGTGCGCAAGAGAGCAAGCACCTGGTTTGATATTCACTCCCCCGCCACCGACAAGTGCAGCACGCGTAGCACTGTGATGTGGAGCCACAAATGGAGGTTGAGTAATTAATGGGGAGTCACTACTTACTTTCCCTGCTAATGAATGTAATGCGGTAACTTCTAATGCACCCTCTCGATCCAGTGCCGGAAGTATTGATGGCAATCTTGCGGCAAGCATCGTTTTGCCAGCCCCTGGAGGTCCAATCATCAATAGGTGATGACCGCCAATCGCTGAAATCTCTAACGCTTTGCGCGCTTGAAGTTGGCCTCCAACCTCACTTAAATCTAACTCTTCCCTGTCTTCATTTTCTGCATAATTTTCTCCAATCGAGTGGGTCGGTGATTCACCACTTCGAATCCAAATCGCACACTCCTTTAATGTGCTCATAGCAATAATTTCCAATCCACTAACCAGTCTGGCTTCTTGCGCATTAACAAGTGGAACTATTGCTTTATTAAAGCCAGCATTTTTAGCCGCCATTAGCGCCGGCAAGATGCCAAGAATTCCTTTTATTTTTCCTTCAAGAGTTAGCTCTCCCAAAATTATTACGTTGCTCAACCTATCGATTGGTTCAACTTCAGATGCTGCCAACAATGCAGCAGCAATTGCTAAATCAAATCCGGATCCGCGTTTTGGAAGCCAAGCAGGTGAAAGCGAGATGGTAACTCGTTTATTTGGCCAAATCTCTCCAGAGTTTATTAAGGCAGCACGAACTCGATCTCGAGATTCAGAGAGTGCGGCATCTGGAAGACCTAATAATGTATATCCGGGAAGTCCGATACCAATATCTGCCTCTACATCAATAACGGAACCATTTAATCCAATAAGTGAAATACATTTCGCGATCGCAAGACTCATGCACAAACTCTTTTTAAATGATCAATCTCCACTTTATGCTCTTTGGAAATAATAATTGAAATAACATCTAATCTCCATGGTTCACGATTTGCACTGTTTTCGCTGAGCCATTCAAGTGCCAAGCGATACATTCTCAAGTACTTAGTAGCGGAGATCGCTTCAATTGGATCGCCAAAATCGCGGCTCGATCTAGTTTTTACTTCGACAAAAATGAGTTCATCTCGTGTATCAATTGGCTCACTTGCCACAATATCGATCTCACCTGTTTTAGAACGCCAATTGCGATCAAATACTACGTATCCTTGTGAAATTAAGTAATCAACTGCAATCTCTTCGCCACTGGTTCCTAATATTTGCTTCTTGTTTTGCATATTCGGCAGGGTAAATTAGCTATCCCAATGGTTGGAATCTTTAAATCTTATCTGTGTAAGAAACTCAACTGTTTAAAAGTAATTGTGCAATCGGGGCAAAACTTCGTCTGTGAATTGAAGTAACGCCTTTGCTTTGCAACGCCAATGTATGTGTGGCAGTTCCATATCCTTTGTGTTCAGCAAATCCATAACCTGGAAATTGTTGATCACACTCAATCATTATTTGATCACGATGTGTCTTAGCGATAATTGAAGCAGCCCCAACAGTTGAACTAACCTGATCACCTTTCCAAATTGCCAATGTCGGCACGACTAATCCTTCGATAGCGTAGCCATCTGTAAGGGCGTAATCACAACTTCCGATTTCAACAATTGCCCGCCGCATCCCAGCTAAATTTGCTTTGTGAACCCCATTTGCATCGATCTCACTTGGCGATATTTCAATTATTGAAATCACCAGCGCGCGCTCTTTAATCTCTAGCGCAATCTCAGCTCTAATTTTCGGAGTGAACTTTTTTGAATCTCCGACTTTTGAAAGTGGATTCTCTGGATCAAGGATTACGGCGGCAACAACTAGTGGGCCCGCATATGCACCACGCCCAGCCTCATCTACCCCAACGATTCGCGCAAATCCATTTGCCCAAAGAGTTTCTTCTACGGTTGAGCTTTTACTTTTGCTCACTTTAATTACTTCTTATTTTGTGGGGGAATTAGTTGCTGGTTTTGGATCGCGCACCGGAATATTTTTAAGTACATCTGGTTCTGGAAGGAATCCAGCATTACTTGGTGGCCAAACAATTGCCACTGCTCGCCCGACAACTGCTAAAAGTGGAACCATGCCTTTGCGTGGATCTTCTTGGTGATACCTAGAATCTTCACTTGCAGCGCGGTGATCTCCCATCGCCCAAACAAAACCTTTAGGCACGGTAACTCGAAACTCTAATTCGCTTGGATTATTGCCTGGGTAAAGATAATTCTCTTTAATTACTACGCCGTTGATACTTAACTTTTTATCAATGCAACAAACAACTTCATCTCCAGCTACACCGATTACCCGTTTAATTAGATGTTGCTTTGCCGGATCTGGAAGTAATCCAACATAAACCAAGCCACTTCGAAGTAAGCGAATAGCTGTACCGCGGTTTTCTGGCAAATTTTCAGGCAACCATCCTCCAGGATCGCGGAAGACTAATACATCTCCGCGTTTTACATCAGTAAAAAAATTGCTAAATTTGTTCACCAGAACTCGATCATTGATCTTTAGTGTTTGTTCCATCGAACCAGATGGAATATAAAATGCTTGTACTAAAAATGCTTTAATAAAAATTGAGATTATTAAAGAAACAACGACGAGTAGTGGAATTTCACGAAGGAGTGAGCCCTTCGCAGGGAATTTCACAGGGGTTAACTCTCTTCTGTGGCTTCTACTGTTTCTACTGCGTCTACTGCTGCTTCTGCTTCAATTATAGGATCTGCGCTAACTGCACTGACTGGAGTTCCAGTTGTTGGAACTTCGCCACGACGCTCACGAATTTTGGCAGCTTTTCCGCGTAACTCGCGAAGATAATAAAGCTTGGCACGACGCACATCTCCGCGTCGAACAACTTCAATCTTCTCAATTACAGGGGTATGGACTGGGAAGGTTCGTTCAACTCCAACACCATATGAAATTTTGCGGATAGTGAAAGTTTCACGAACTCCACTGCCACTGCGACTAATTACTAAACCTTGGAAAACCTGGATACGACTTTTGCTTCCTTCAATAACACGTACGTGAACTTTAAGTTCATCGCCAGAGCGGAAAGTTGGGATATCGCTGCGAAGCGAGGCAGCATCTAAGGAGTCAAGAATATTCATTTCTAATACCTGCATTCTTAAAAGATCTGGAAGGAGATCGCCGCGGGACGAGCGCCTTACTTGAACTAACCCGATCAACTATCGAGATTCGCTACCCCCTGCGGCGGGGCGACTCGATCGAGTGGTGCTGCAACTACTTGCGTATTCTGCCTCAAGAAGGGGTAATCCCCAAAACTGCCGCTTCTGGTGCGCTATTGGTCACCTTTAGGAGGCTTAACCTGCCTAATCTTCTGAGTGCGTGCCACAGCTTGAGCCGCCCGCCATTTGGCGATCTCCCCATGATTGCCTGAGGTAAGGACGTCCGGCACCTGAAGACCGCGCCAGATCGGTGGCTTGGTGAAATTTGGGTACTCAACTAATGGTTGGCCATCTTGCGACAGCGAATGAGACTCTTCGATTAGAGATGCGGCATTTCCAAGTACGCCGGGAATCAATCTAGTGATTGCTTCAATCATTACTAAGGCGGCAACTTCACCGCCGGCCAAAACATAATCTCCAATTGATATTTCGCGCAGATCCACCCGCGCACTTAAGTCAGTCATTACTCGAGCATCTATTCCTTCATATCTGCCGCAAAGAAAAAGTAAATGATCTGCAGATGAAAGTTGTTCAGCCATCTCTTGCGTGAGTACTTGACCTGATGGCGTCGGGACAATCACAATCACCTGCGGATCATTTTCAACAATTGCATCCGTTGCAGCTCCCCAAGGTTGAGCTTTCATAACCATTCCCGCTCCACCACCATATGGAGTGTCATCAACAGTGCGATGGATGTCGGAGGTGAATTCACGCAAATCATGAATTTCAATACTTAGTAAACCATCTTGTTCTGCTTTGCCAATTAATGAAAGTTTTAACGGAGCAAAGTAATCCGGAAAAATCGAGATTAAATCAATTTTCATCGAGTAACCCCTCGGGTGGTGTAATCACAACTTTGCGTGCTGCTATATCAACTGTTGGAACTATTGCTTTTACAAATGGAATTAGTACTTGCTTTCCACCACGCATGAAGGAAAGTAAATTCTGCCCTTTAGTAGTTAGCACATCATCGATAGTTCCAAGAACTGTTCCATCAATTAATTCAATAGTAGAACCAATTAAAAGCTGAACGTGAAATTCATCAGCATCACTTTCGGCAATATCAACATCAGCCATAAGTAAGACATTTTTTATCTTCTCTGCGGCTCCACGATCAGATATGCCATCAAAAGTTAAGAGCAAAATTCCATTGTGCCAACGTTGTCCAGTAATTGTTAAAGGCCCAAATTTGGCAGGATCGGTGTCAATCTTTGTACCAACTTGAAAACGATCTTCTGGTGAATCAGTGCGTACTTCGACGGTAACTTCGCCACGCACTCCGTGAACGCGACCGATGCGGCCCACGATCAGGAGCATTTTTATTCGTCTGCTTCGAGCAGATCTACCCGGATTGGGCGACGAGCAAGTGCACTTGCAACAGTGCGAAGAGCTTTTGCAGTGCGGCCATTACGACCGATTACTTTGCCGATATCTTCTGGGTGTACGCGAACTTCATAAGTTAATCCGCGACGACCATTTTTTTCAGCTACAGCCACTTCAGCAGGATTATCAACAATCCCTTTGATGAGATGTTCTAATGCCTCATCGATCATGATTATTCGGCTGGAGTTTCGGCAGCAGGTGCTGCAACTTCTTCAACTGCCACTGGAGCAGCTACTTCTTCAACATGTGCAGCTACTTCTTCAACATGTGCTGCTGGTGCTTCCACTGCGTCTGCTTGAACTACCGGCTCTTTCTTTGCAGCAAGACGTTCTGCAGCTTTTTTCTTTAATGTTGTTGCGCCATCTTTTGGCTCATTCATTGCTTCTTTTACAGCAGCTTCGAAACGAATCAACTTGCTCTCTTTTGGAGTAGCGACGCGAAGAGTTCCTTCTTTTCCAGGAAGGTCGTAATGCTTTTGCCAGTCACCAGTAATTTTCAATAGCGCTTCAACCGCTGCAGTTGGTTTTGCGCCAACGCTTAGCCAATACAAGGCGCGTGATGAATCAACTTTAATAAAAGATGGTTCTTGTCCTGGTGAGTAGCGACCGATCTCTTCGATCGCACGAGAGTTACGTGCAACGCGTGAATCGGCAACGACAATACGGTAGTGAGGGGTACGGATCTTTCCCATACGCGCCAAGCGAATCTTTGCAGCCACTAACACTCCTGAATTTTAGGAACTAGATAGGTATCTGGTTCGAGCGGTACCAGCAGGTGAAAGCAGCCCACCTGACTTGGGGGATATCTTGCCATCTCAACGGCCAGAAGCGAAAACGGGCCCTATCTCGCTAGTTATCTGAGCCTGCTAACCCGAATAAGCGGAGATTTAGCCACCCTCAAGCGCTCTTTTAGCGGGATTGCCTGATTTTGAACGTTTAGGTGGTGGGGCAACCTTTGCAGCCGGCATGCCACCCATTCCGCCCATTCCGCCCATTCCGCCCATAGAAGGCATTCCACCCGGCATCTGCAGATTTGCTGCTCCACCTAAACCTGGTTGGTTACGCATCTGCTTCATCGCTTTTTGAGCGGCGCTAAATCGATCTAAGACATTGTTCACGTGAAAAACTTCAGTACCACTGCCTCGGGCTATTCGGGCCCGTCGTGAACCATTAATAATCTTTGGCTCTTGTCGTTCATTTGGCGTCATGGAATGAATTATCGCTTCAGCGCGAGTTAATTCATTTTCATCGATTGCCGCAATTTGTTTTTTCATTTGCGCGCTTTGAGCCCCAGGCAACATTCCCAAAATTTTGGACATCGAGCCCATTTTTTTCATCGCTTGCAATTGCTCGAGAAAATCATCAAAAGTAAATTTTTCACCAGAGATAAATTTCTCTTCAAGCTTTTGCGCACTGTCTCCATCTAGCGCCTTCTTGGCTTGCTCGGCAAGTGTTGCAACATCACCCATACCCAAAATTCGGTTTGCCATACGATCAGGGTGAAAAGGTTCGAACTCATTACTTTTTTCACCCGTAGATAAAAACATTACCGGTCTATTTGTTACAGATGCAATTGAAAGTGCAGCACCGCCTCTGGCGTCTCCGTCCATCTTGGTAAGCACAATTCCATCGAAACCTACGCCGTCAAGAAATGCTTGCGCGGTATTTACCGCATCTTGACCAATCATGGCATCTACAACAAAAAGTACTTCATTAGGAGAGATTGCATCTCTAATATTTTTTGCTTGTTCCATCAACTCTTTATCAACGCCGAGTCGACCTGCGGTATCTACAATTACAAAGTTGTGTACTTTTTGTTTTGCAAATTCAATTCCAGCTTTTGCAACTTTTACTGGATCTCCAACGCCGTTGCCAGGTTCTGGAGCAAAGACTGGAACTCCTACCGAACCACCCACAACCTGCAATTGATCTACCGCGTTCGGTCTTTGTAAATCACAGGCCACAAGTACAGGTGTGTTTCCTTCACTCTTTAAATATGCTGCCAATTTTCCGGCCAAAGTTGTTTTTCCCGAGCCTTGCAACCCGGCAAGCATAATTACTGTTGGGGCTGTTTTTGCATAGCGCAACCTGCGTGCACTTCCGCCAAGAATGGCAACAAGTTCCTCGTGAACAATTGAAATTATCTGTTGTCCCGGATTAATTCCTTTTTTGTCTAGTGAGATTTGCTCAAGTGATCTGGTGCGTACCCTTTCAACAAGTAGCGTGACAACAGAGCCAGCGACATCTGCTTCCAACAGTGCAACACGAATCTCTTCGCAAGTTTCGTCTATATCTACTGGATTGATCCGACCGCGATTACGCAGTCCGGTAAAGGTCTTGGTAAGCCGGGAGCTGAGCGAATCAAACATGGCTAGATCATATTAGATTTTATTAGCACGCAACTGCTGCTCAATACTTTGCGCAACTGCTGCAGCCCGTTTTGGATCCAACGGACGACCATCTATTTCAGTAATATAAAGTGAATCGCAAGCTTCGGCTCCTAGGGTGGAAACTATTGCCGCCCGAACATCAACTCCACTTTCAGTCACTGCTTTTCCTAGGAGATACAGCAATCCCATTTGATCATGTGATCGCACATCCAAAACAGTTGCTTCGGTAGCGCCGTCGTGAATAACTTCCACAATCGGCGGTGGGACTGGTATCGGGGAGGTAGATCTATAGCTGGCAACCCGTTCTTTAATCTTTTCAGCAATATCTAATTCACCGTTCAGGGCTTTAGTTAAGGATTGCTTTAGTGCGCTTTCTGAAATATCAGGTGCATAAACATCAGGTAGTACTAACCATCGCATAACTGCTGAATTTGCAAAGGTGCGTGTGCGTGCAGATCTCACATTTAATCTATTAATTGTTAAGAATCCGGCAACAAGTGACAATAATCCCGGTCTGTCTGGGGCAATTATCAAAAGTTCAGTTATCTCATCTCGTTTAATTATCGAAAGATGTATCTGCCCTGATTTTGCCAAATCTTTTTCACTTTCTGAAAACTCTGGTTGTGGTGGAAGTCCAACTCCTGAAATTTGCTTTTTAACACGGTTAACTAAATCTGCGACTAATGAGGCTTTCCAACTACTCCATGCGGTATTTCCCGTTGCTTGTCCATCAGAAATACTTAGCGCGTGCAAAAGTTCAATAGTTAGTGGATCACTTATTAATTCACAAACAGAATTAATTGTGGTTGGATCATCTAAATCCCGACGAGTAGCCACCGTCGATAGTAATAAGTGGTGCATTACTAAAGTTTCAACAACGGATACGTCGTTTTCTGGAAATCCCATACGTTGCAATATTGGTTTAACGATCTCTGCTCCAGTAATGCTGTGATCCCCTGGCAAGCCTTTCCCCATGTCGTGTAAAAGTGCCGAGACTAATAAAAGATCTGGCCGATGCACCTGTCTAGTTAGATCACTTGCATGTAATGCAGTTTCAACCATATGTCGATCTACTGTGTGTCTATGCAAGGCATTTCGCTGTGGTAATGATCTGATTCGATTCCACTCTGGAATTAAAATTTGAGTGAGTTCTGCTTGATCAAGCGCCTCCCAAACTTGCACCATGGCATTTCCAGCTCCGAGAAGAGCTACAAAATCCTCACGTGCTTCACGGGGCCAAGGTTGTGGGAAAGAGATCAATTTATCTTTAGCCAACGTGCAACTATCAATTGAAAGTGGGATGCCTCGTTGCGCCGCAGATGCGGCTGCGCGAAGCAGAACCGATGGATCTAATTCCAAATCCCCAGTTATTCTGACTTCACCTTGATAAATGCCCACACCTTTTGCAATCTCTTCTGTTTTTTCCTGATTTGATCCTCTGCTCTTGAATGAAAAGAGTTTTGGAGCCGGGCGATATTGATCAAAACGATGGAAAACCGTTTCAGATAAGTAATCAACAGTTCTCGCTGATTGAGCGATATTTAACATCAATTCATCAGCATCTTTATAGCCAAGTAATTCAGCAACTTTATCTTGTTCAAAAAAACTTAACCGGTCACCGCTCTTTCCGGTGACCAAATGCAATGCTTCTCTTGCATTGTTCAATGTTGATTCTGCTTTAGCTACTCGATCTAATTCCACTGTGACTAAATCAGTCTTAGCAATTCCACGTAGAGCAGTAATATCCCGCAATCCCCCGCGTGACTCTTTTAAATCTGGCTCAAGTAGATAAGCAAGTTCTCCTGATCTTTGAGAACGCTCATGTGAGTACTTTCTTAATTCACTAATCCATCGCCCACCATTTTTTCGCCAATCCAGCAGCGCAACACTCTCAACGGTATCTACCAAGTCACGATTTCCAGCGACCCAACGAATATCCAACAAACCTAGTGCTACTCGTCCATCAATATCAGCAATCTCTTTAACTTCACTTCTAGTGCGCACTGAATGATCAACTGAAAAACCACTATCCCAAAGTGGATAAAGAATTTTTTCAACCGCTTTAGTTAGATCTGCTTCAGGAATATTTCCGTTATGTAAAAAAAGTAAATCTAAATCTGAGCCAGGCGATAATTCCCCTCGTCCATACCCACCAATTGCAGCTAGTGCTAAAGAATCTCGGCCTGAAATAATTGGGATAAGTAAAAGTGCTTCACTAAATAGCGAAGCCAGACGGGCATCCGCAGAGTATGAACGTGCTCTACGCTCGCGTGTGCCCATCTGGCTAGACTCTCACTAATTACTAGAGAGCGTCTACACCCTTCTCTCCAGTTCGTACTCGAACTACCTGCTCGACCGGAACTGACCAAACTTTTCCATCACCAATTGAACCTGATGAGGCGGCTTTGACGATTACGTCGATGACGGCATCGTTATCGGTGCTACTAACTAGAACTTCAAGACGTACTTTTGGTACTAACTCAACTGTGTACTCAGCACCGCGATATACCTCGGTGTGACCACGTTGACGACCAAAGCCACTAGCTTCGGATACGGTCATCCCTTTTATACCGTGGGCTTGCAGTGCATTTTTAACATCATCTAACTTGAACGGCTTGATGATTGCAGTAATTAGATTCATATTTGCCATTAGAAGGAACCTCCTCTTGATGAGCCAACGTTGCCGATTTCATAGGCTGTTTCAGCGTGCACCGCTAAATCAATGCCGGTAATTTCCGCTTCTTGTGAAATTCGGAATCCCATAGTTACATCAATTAATTTTGCGATGATTAAAGTGAGAATAAATGAGTATGCAAGTACAGCACCGCAAGCAATTGCTTGCTTTACCAACTGGCCACTACCTCCACCATAAAGCAGTCCATCAACTCCAGCTGGAGCTGCTGCTGTTGCAAATAGGCCAACAAGTAGCGAACCTGAAAGTCCGCCAACCAAGTGAACACCAACGACATCTAGCGAATCGTCATACCCAAGTTTGTATTTCAATCCAACTGCAAGTGAACAAAGAACACTTGAAATTGCACCGAGTGCGATAGCGCCAAGCGGTTCAACAGCCGAACATGATGGGGTAATAGCTACTAATCCAGCAACTACACCAGATGCGGCGCCCAAACTGGTTGCATGGCCATCACGAATTTTTTCAACAGTTAACCAAGCTAACATTCCGGCACCTGTTGCAACAAATGTATTTAAGAAAGTTACGCCTGCTGCTGCATTTGATGCAACTGCAGAACCAGCATTAAATCCAAACCAGCCGAACCAAAGTAACCCAGCACCCACCATTACCAAAGTTAGGTTGTGGGGTTTAAATGGTTCACGACCAAAGCCAGCGCGCTTTCCAATTACTAAAACTGCGGCAAGACCTGCGATACCAGCATTTATATGAACGGCGGTTCCACCTGCGAAGTCAATTGCGCCAAGTTGGTTTGCAATCCATCCTCCGGGATCATTATCTCCACTATCAAAGTCAAATACCCAGTGCGCGACTGGGAAGTAAACCAAAGTTGACCAGACAATTACGAAAACCACCCATGCGCCAAATTTTGCGCGGTCTGCAATTGCACCAGAAATTAGCGCTACGGTGATAATTGCGAACATCGCTTGAAAGGCGATAAAGACAGTGGTTGGAATTGTTCCAAATAATGAATCTGGCGCAATTAAACCCTTCAAGCCAATAAATTCTGAAGGATCACCAAGTAATCCATTTCCTAAATCTTTTCCAAATGTCATTGAGTACCCATACACAACCCAAAGCACTGCGACGACACCCATCGAAACAAAGGACATCATCATCATATTAAGCACGCCTTTAGCGCGGACCATTCCGCCATAAAAAAGTGCCAAACCTGGAGTCATTAATAGGACGAGTGCGGTACTGGTTAGCATCCAAGCCGTGTCACCAGTATTTAGAAGTACTTCAGTCATAATTTTTCCTCACGTTTAGGTGGGATTCAATGTGATTCCGGATTAAGGCTCGGAGCAGCCACTCGCCGTTGAGTAGGTGAAGTATCTGATTACCGTGTTTCCAGATATGAGCAGTAAAGGTTTCCGACAGATCACAATTTCGGCTGTTGTGTTAACGGCAGGTTAAGCAGTTAGCTAACTACTTATGAGAGCTGCAACAAAAGCGGCCGCCGCGAAAGGCGCCAAATCGGAAATCCCCTCGCCCGTGCCCACAAACTTGATTGGAGCCCCGAGTTCACGCTCAATCGCGAAAGCGATGCCGCCTTTTGCCGAACCATCCAGCTTGGTTACCACTACCCCGGTAACTCCTACTGCCTGCGCAAAAATCTGTGCTTGGGCTAACCCATTTTGTCCGGTAGTTCCATCAATTACCAATAAAACTTCTCCAACCGAGGTGCGCTTTTCAATTACTCGGCGGATTTTGGATAACTCATCCATTAATCCGGCCTTGGTGTGCAAACGCCCTGCGGTATCAATCAAAACAAAATCTGCTCCAATTTCAAATCCTTTGGCCACCGCATCAAAAGCAATTGCCGCTGGATCTGCACCATCTTTTCCAGAAACTAATGTTGCTCCAGCATTTACTGCCCAAGTACTGACTTGTCCGGTAGCTGCTGCGCGAAAAGTATCTGCTGCACCGATGACTACTTTGTTCCCAGTTGCAACTAAATAATGTGCCAACTTTCCGACAGTGGTTGTTTTACCAACCCCATTAACTCCAACAATTAAAATTACATTTGGTGTTTGGTTTCTAATTAAATTTCTATCTCTGTCTTTACCCAACAATTCGAGTAAGCCATCTTCAAGAGATACCTTTGAATTTTTCTTCAATAAATTAACTAGTTCAACGCTCAACTTTGGTCCAAGATCACTGTTTATTAGTTGCTGTTCAATTTCATTCCAGTCGACATCAGCATTTACCCCTGGTTCGCGGCGCAACTTGGAAATTAAAGAGGTAACCCCAGAAAAGGAAAACAGAGCCATAATTTAAGCGTTCTCGATTTCACGAATTCGCTGTGAAATTACTTGAGTGACTCCATCACCACGCATTGAAACTCCATAGAGTGAATCGGCAATCTCCATAGTTCTCTTCTGATGAGTCACAACAATTAATTGCGAAGATGAGCGAAGTTCGGCCAGAACTTCAAGCAATCTTCCTAAGTTTGTATCATCTAGCGCGGCTTCAACCTCATCCAAAACATAAAACGGACTTGGACGGGCTTTGAAGATCGCTATTAAAAGTGCGACAGCGGTTAATGAGCGTTCTCCACCGGATAGCAAGGAGAGCCGTTTGACTCGTTTTCCAGGAGGTCTGGCCTCTACTTCAATTCCTGTTGTTAGCAAATCTTCAGGATTAGTAAGGAACAAGCGACCTTCGCCCCCAGGAAATAATCTTGGAAAAATCAATGCGAATTGACGCGCAGTCTCTTCATAGGCTTCACGGAAAATAATCTCCACGCGTTCATCAACTTCACGCACAATTTCTAACAAATCACGTCTGGTTGATTTCAAATCCTCTAGTTGATCTGTCAAATACTTTGAGCGCTCTTCCAAAGCGGTGAACTCCTCAAGGGCTAGCGGATTGATCTTTCCTAATACCGCTAATGAACGTTCTGCTGCCGCTAAGCGCTTCTCTTGCTGATCACGACGGTATGGGATCATTTCAGTAGCAATAACTTGACCTTCATCATCAAGTACAAAGGTCGGGACTTCACGATCAGGTCCGTACTCAGATAAATGGGTTTGCGCATCAATTGCAAATTCTTCGTAAACTTTTTCCTCTAATTGTTCAATCCGTAATTTTTGCTCAGCTCTTGCAATTTCATCTCGATGCACGCTATCGGTAAGTGCTTCCATCTCAACTGTTAATTCCCGGTTTCTTGCCCTTGCCGCTAGCAATTCCCCTTCGCGCGCTACTCTTTCATTTTCTAATTCAGCGCGCTCATTCATGGCTTTCGTTATTGATACTTCAATCTGAATTAACGCCTCATATGCAGTTTCAGCGATTGCCTGAGCCGTTATCGCGCCTTTGGCTCGACTTTCGCGACGTGTAATTGCAATAACTTTTGAATCGCGTTCTGCCTGTGCTGATTTTTCAAGTTGCTCAGCGCGAGATGCTGTCGAATTGGCTCTCTCTTCACTTGTTCTAAGGGATAATCGAGATTCCATTTCAACACTTCGTGCAATCGCTACCGCTTCACGTTTGGTTTCCATTGCTGCAGTGTCGGGTTCAGCAAAATGTATTTGCTCAACAGGTTCATTTTCAAGATGGGTCAATTGATTACGATGTTCTTCTAGCGCTTTTTGAGCCTCGGCAATTGCAGTAGCTAATCTTTCAGCTTCAGCTGATGCCGCACGAACATTTTGATTTGCTAACCCCATTTGTTCAGCAAGTGCGGCCATGTGAGCGTCCGACTCATTTAATTGCGCAATACATTTTTCGAGATTTTCGCGCGCTGCTGAAGATTGTGTCTCTAATGCACTAATTTCAAAACGAAGTCTTTCTCCATTGTGCGTGAACTCCCTGAGTGACTTCTCACTCTCGTCAATAATCGCGCGAAGCTCAATCAAACTTGACTCACTCTTAGATCCACCGACAACTAAATCGCGGCCAAGAATATCTCCGTCGCGAGTTACTACGCGCAAATCAGAATTGCTTTGCAATAATGTGTGCGCCAACTGCAAATTTTCGACAACAACTGTATTTGCTAAGACATGAGATAACGAACGTACTAAACGTTCGCTTTTAATCAAATCAATTGCGCGGTAGGCACCAGAAGGAAGTGAGATATTCGGTTGATTTGAAATTGTCTCTATGGAGCCCATAACCAAAATCTCGGCACGACCACCATTCTCACGTTTAAGTAAAGTTAGCGCATCTATAGCATCAGATAAACGTCCAACAACTACTGCATCTGAAAGCGAACCAAGTGCGGCCGTCATCGCACTTTCCCAGCCGGCAGAAATTTCAATGAGTGAGGCGACAGAACCAAGCGCATTAACTTCTGAAGAAGAACCCAGAAGAGCAGCTCCGCCATCTCTTGAGTTAACGCTTAACTTAAGTGCCTCAATTCGAGCTTCAATCGAAGATCTTGATCGTTCGCTGCCACGTTCGTTATCCCGCGCTTTTTCTAAAGTTGCTAGAACTTGATCTGACATTTTTTTCGCTTCTTGGTAAGCGCTATCCAAATGTGCTTCCCCGGCATCAACTCCGGCGATTTCGGATTCACGTGTTGCAAATTCACGTTGTGCGGCACTTACGCGATTCAGTGCTTCATCTCGGTTTCGCGTTAATCTTTCAATTTCTGCTTCTCCAGCTTGTATTCTTGAGCGCAATGAATTAACTCTACCTTCGCGCCGCGCACTTCCCTCGCGTGCATCCGCAGCCTGTCGCAACGCAGAAGCCAATTGACTTTCTTGTGCAGTAAGAGCAGCTTCTGCTGATTGCAAATCTAAAGAAGCTTTCTCTAACGCGCTTTTCTGCAAGAGCATTCCATCGCGAATTTTTCCTTCGTCAATGCGCAATTGCTTCGCTTCTAAATCCATCGCATCCGGATCGATTCCCGACGCTCTGATCTCTTCGGAATCAGCAAGGAACCGAGCTCGTTCTGTTGCTAAATTTGCTGTCCCGCGGAAACGCTCACGTAAGCTATTTAGTCGATAAAAATTTTCTTGGGCACGCACTAAAATGGGTGCTTCGCGCATTGATATTTCTTCTAACTCTTGTTCACGTTTTCTAGTTCTATCTAACTCACCTTCAACATCACTTCTTCGACTTCGCAAAACTGTTTCATCCTCTACATCTGCAGACAGCGTTGAGCGCAGCGAAAGTAAATCATCGGCAAGTACGCGCAACTTCGCATCTCGTACATCTGCCTGAATAGTGGCTGCTCGTTTGGCAACTTCCGCCTGACGTCCAAGTGGTTTTAATTGTCGGCGTAACTCAGCTAACAAATCTTGAATTCTGGTAAAGTTTTGTTGCATCGCATCTAATTTACGAAGTGCCTTCTCTTTACGTTTTCGATGTTTAAGAATTCCAGCAGCTTCTTCAATAAAGGCGCGTCGCTCTTCTGGGTTTGCAGACAAAATTGCATCCAGCTGTCCTTGTCCAACAATCACATGCATTTCTCGGCCGATTCCACTATCACTTAATAGCTCTTGGATATCTAATAAACGAGAACTCTCACCATTTATCTGATAGTCGCTAGTGCCGTTACGAAAAAGAATTCTTGAAATAGTTACTTCTGTGAAATCAATCGGCAATGCGCCATCAGTGTTGTCAATTGTTACAGCAACTTCTGCACGCCCAAGAGGAGCCCGTCCTGTGGTTCCGGCGAAAATTACATCTTCCATCTTTCCGCCACGTAAACTTTTTGCGCCTTGCTCGCCCAATACCCAGGTGAGCGCATCAATAATGTTGGACTTACCAGAACCGTTAGGGCCAACTACGCAGGTGATGCCAGGCTCAAAGTGCAAGGTAGTGGCAGAGGCAAAGGATTTAAAACCTTTCAAGGTCAGGCTCTTTAAATACATCTACTGACCTCCTTTTCTGGCTAACCCTGTCTGGCTCTCACAACCGCTCTGCTTGCGCAAGGGCAAACCTACCCTTCGCCTTTATCCAACTAGCGCATCTAGCGCATCTAATTCGATTAAGCCGGTTTTGGTTGACACTTGCTGCAGAAATGGCTGTATCGACCCATAAATCTGGCTTTAGTAATCAAGCCCCGACACTTTGGCCGCGGGCAAGGGAGACCGTTTTGGCCATAGGCGGCCAGTGAGCGATCAAAATACCCACTTTCACCATTTACATTTACATACAAATCATCAAAGGAGGTTCCACCAGCTGCTATTGCCTGGCCCATAACCTCTTTACATTTGTCGATTATTTTTACGACTTGGGCAGGAGTTAATTCTTTGCCGATCCGCTGTGGGTGAATTTTGGCTCGCCATAACGCTTCATCGGCGTAGATATTTCCAACTCCACTTATCACCCCTTGGTCTAGTAGTAATTTTTTTACCTCAGAATTACTTTTTCTGATTTTTTCAACTACCGCTTTTTGCTGATACTCCGATTCAAATACATCAGGGGCAATCTTCTTAACGCTTTTTGGAATGCCACCGTCAAGATCATCTAAAGTCATATGACCAAAAGTGCGTTGATCTACAAAATGAATCTCTTTCTCTACCTCAGCGATTGACAATCTAATTCGTAAATGTTTATGAGGTGAATCGACGACATTAGGAAGTAAAACTTGGCCGCTCATACCTAAGTGAATTATTAATGCTTGATTATTGTCTAGCAGCAACCACATATATTTTCCACGACGGTCAACTTTTGTAATTTTTCGCCCCGGCAGTACTTTTTGCAAATCGTAAGTTGTGTTATTTCTTATTGCTCGCGAATGCAAGATTTCTACCTTAGAAATTTTCCATCCGATTACCCATTTTTCTAGACCACTTCGAACTGTTTCAACTTCCGGTAATTCGGGCATTATTTAAGTTATTCGCTCTCACTTAATAAAGATTCATACGCCTTGGTTGCTGCAATCTGTTCGGCTTCCCTCTTGCTCTTGCCATCGCCTTCTCCAGCGACTTTCCCAGAGAGTAAAACCTGGGCGACAAAACTCTTGTCATGGTCAGGCCCTGATTCGGTAATTGCATATTCAGGAGCGCTCTTACCTCGGGCTGCAACTAACTCTTGGAGTGCGGTCTTTCCATCAAGGCCGGCACCTTTATTTATCGCTTCGTCAATTGCTGGGTTTAATAACATTAAAATTATCCGCTCAGCATTTGCAAATCCTTCTGATAAATAGATTGCTCCAATAAGTGCTTCAAGTGTGTCTGCCAGAATTGAGGATTTGTCGCGACCAGCAGTTACTTCCTCACCTTTACCAAGTCGGATATATTTTCCAAGTTCTAAATTACGTGCAACATCGGCGAGCGCTTTAGTGTTCACAATTCCGGATCTCAGTGGACTTAGCCGACTTTCCGGCAAATCAGGAAATCGTTTATAAAGTTCATCGGTAACAATTAATCCCAATACGCTATCGCCAAGAAATTCAAGTCTCTCATTAGTTGGCAAACCACCTGCTTCATAAGCAAAGGAGCGGTGCGTCAATGCAACTTCAAGTAAATCTAAATTAATGTTTGCGCCAATTTTCTCGCAAAGCTGAGCGAGCATTAGACGTTAAGGACGTTGCGGTCCCGATAAGTGCCACAGGTTGAACATGCGATATGTTGCAAACGAGGTTGGCGACATTGTTCGCATTCAACGGTATTTGCAGCCGTGGTGAACCATTGGCTACGACGCATGCGAGTGCGGGCCCTTGATAACTTCCGCTTTGGTACTGGCATTGCCAACTCCTCTAAAAGATCTAGGGGGAAAGTATCCCCTAACTACTCCTTTTTCGGGAAATCGAGCAGATTCCCGAGTGCGCTCCAACGGGGGTCGACCACCTCATGGCTATGGGCACCATCTATTAACCGCTCCCCACACTCTGGGCACAGGCCAAGGCAACTCTCGGAGCAATGCGGAGCTAGGGGTAAATCCAGACAGATCGCATCCACAATTGGAGCCAGGATGTCGATCTGGTCATCAATCACCAAAAGCGGCAAGTCGTCATCCTCTTCTAAATCGACCGGTGCTTCAAAATGAAAAAGCTCTTGCACGGTAGTGAAAATTTCTAAAGTAATTGGATCTAAGCATCTAACGCATTCTCCGATTGCATCTGCTTCGACCTCCACAGTTAGAAGAGCGCCAGTTGATACCGCTTCAACTCTTCCTAACACTGAAAACTCTGATCCAATTTCGGCGCCAATGATGTCAATTCCAATTCGCTCATTTAATGGAAAAAGTAAATCCACTTCAATTTTTTCGCCAGGGTGGCGCTTTAACTCAGTTAAAGTAATTATGAATTTGGGATTAGGTGTAATCATTAAATTCTCCGCTATTGCTCTTTAAGATTCAGCTAATTGAGAAAGTACATCGTTTTCACTTGCACCGGCGATTCGCTCGCGCCCCTTGGCAATTGCATCCATAGTTTTTGTCAAAATCACTTCAAGAGTTGCAAGCCTGGAGTCAATATATGCATCCACTTCTTGACTCTTCTCATCTGCTGCACTGTGTGCTTCATGTAAAACCCGTTCTGCTTCAGCCCGAGCCTCTATGACAATTTGGGTTTGCTCAATCATTTGAGCAACTTCTTCTCGAGCCATCTCTACCAATTTTTCGGAACTTTCGCGACCTTGCTCGATTAGCGAATCCCGATCTAGTAAAACTTGTTGCGCTGCTTCTAGATCTGTTGGAAGTGAGCCGCGAACTTCATCAAGAATTCCTAACAACTCCCCGCGATGTAAGACACATGATGCGCTTAATGGAACTGCGCGAGCTTCTTCAACCATGGTTATGGCATTTTGTAGTCGATCGAGTGAGTCCATTAGCGACCTGCACTTTCATCTTTGCCGTCGGAGTTCTTCTTTATTTTCGCCAAACGAGTCAACATTAAATCAAGAACTGTTTTAGGAAGATGCGCTGAAACATCTCCTCCATAGGTTGCGATCTCTTTAACAAGTGATGATGACAAAAATGAGTACTGTGGTCTAGTTGCCATAAATAGAGTTTCGACGCCGGCTAGTTCCTGATTCATCTGAGCCATCTGTAATTCATAATCAAAATCGCTTACCGCACGTAAACCTTTAACAATTGCAGAGATGGAGTTTGCCCGGCAGTAATCAACTAAAAGACCGCTCCAAGAATCTACTGTTACATTCTTAAATCCTTTTACAGTCTCATTGATCATCGCGATGCGCTCTTCCACGGTGAACAAAGAACTTTTCTCTCTATTTACTAAGACCGCGATGACAACCTCATCATAAATTTCGCTTGCGCGTCCGATGATGTCCAAATGTCCGTGTGTAATCGGATCAAATGAGCCAGGGCAAACTACGCGCTTCATAGGGACACGCTAGCGAAGTAGACCAGTGCTTCGCCATATTTACGCTCCTTTGAGGCGGTAAATCCGGCTGGCCAAGCAAATGGAGAATTTCTTGATGGGCGTTCTACCGCCACAATCGCTGCTGGAGCTAATAAAGAAGAGGTTGCCAAAGCAGTTAAAATATTTTCAATATCTTCATTTGTAAATTCATAAGGCGGATCCAGAAAAATTACATTAAACGGATTTCCGGAAGCTGATCTAATAAATGTATTTACTGCACCTCCATGGGCGCGAAATTTTCCAAGTTCAACTAAACCTCTGGAAACAATTTCAAAATTATCACGGCAAACCTGTAAAGCTTGCGGATCCTTTTCAACAGATTCAACTACTTCGGCGCCTCGAGAAAGTGCTTCTAATCCAACTGCGCCTGTGCCAGCAAATAGATCAAGAAATGCAACGCCATCCCAAGTTCCAAGTTCGGATGTTAGCGAAGAGAAAATTCCTTCTCGGGCACGATCTGAAGTTGGTCTTGTAATATTTGCAGGCGTTAATAAATTTCGCCCTCGTGCGGTACCGGCAATTATTCGCATCTTCTATTCACCTTAACTAAGCCTTCTCAATAAAATCTGATCGCTCATCTGCTTCAAGTGCATTCAACTCTTCTCGTAACTCTGGCAACTTCTCAAGTTTAGGATCTTTAGCAATAATCTCAATCGCAATTGTGCGTGCTTGATCAATCAATTGTTCATCTCGAAGAACTCGCAATAAGCGCAGGGCTGATCTTGAGCCTGATTGGGCAGTGCCAAGAACATCACCCTCACGCCTTTGGTCGAGGTCAACGCGGGCAAGTTCAAAGCCATCAAGAGTCTGCGAAATTGCATCTAGCCGTTGATGTGCAACAGATTCTGGTTCGCACTTGGTCACTAGTAAGCACAACCCTGGCTTCTCTCCACGACCAATACGACCACGCAATTGATGAAGTTGTGAAATGCCAAATCGATCTGCATCCATAATTACCATCACCGTTGCATTTGCAACATCTACTCCAACTTCAATAACTGTAGTTGCAACAAGGACGTCAATTTCTCCTGCTGCAAATTTTTGCATAGTCAGATCTTTTTCATCTGCCGTGAGTTGGCCATGTAATTTTGCAATTCGGACAGATTTAAGCGGGCCTGAAGTTAGTTGATCAAATAGTGCATCTACCGCATACATGCTTTGCTTTTCTTCCGCTGTGACCACGCCTAATAGCGCATTTGTGATCAAATCTTCTTGCGATATCTCTTCACTTGCTTGAGCGCTGATCCGAGGGGCGACTATGTATGCCTGCGCACCTATTTTAACTTCTTCGATAATTCGCGCCCATGCTCGCTCTAAATAATGTGGTTTATCACTTTCATCAACTATATGAGTTGTTATGGCGGCACGGCCTTTTGGTAACTCACGCAATGTAGAAATATCTAAATCTCCAAAAACAGTCATTGCCACAGTTCTTGGTATCGGCGTTGCAGTCATTACCAAAACGTGTGGAGGTAAATTACCTTTCGCACGAAGTGCATCTCGTTGTTCAACTCCAAAGCGATGCTGCTCATCGATTATGACTAATCCCAGGTCAGCGAAATCAACACCTTCTGTCAGAAGTGAATGTGTTCCAATTACTATTCCTGCCGATCCATCTCTAATTTCAGCGAGAGCAGTTTTCCGCTCCGCACTACTAAGAGAACCGGTTAGCTTGGAGATACGTGTTGCTCGGTCGCTTCCGCCGAGCATTCCTGCACTTGCCAAATCTCCCATTAATTTAGAGATAGAGCGAAAATGTTGTTGCGCTAGAACTTCGGTGGGTGCAAGTAATGCTGCCTGTCCCCCACTATCAACAACAGTAAGTGCAGCACGCAGCGCAACTATTGTTTTCCCAGATCCAACCTCACCTTGTAATAAGCGATGCATTGGATGATCAGCATCTAAATCACTTTGAATTTGTGCTGCTACCTCTTTTTGTCCACCTGTTAATTCAAAAGGTAGCTGGGCGTCAAATAGCTCAAGCAAGCCACCACTACGGACCAATCGTGGAGTGGCTTTTAATAATTTATGTTGTTCACGTCTTCGTACCAACAAAAGCTGCAGCGATAAAGCTTCATCAAATATTAATCGTTTACGCGCTAAATCTGCAGCAGATTGACTCTCAGGTAGATGAATACCGTGGAGAGCGTCATTAAGGGTTGGCAATCCAAAACGTAATTCCTCCGGAAGTGGCTCTGGCATTTCATCCAGTACATCTAGAACTGTTCTAATGCACTGTCCAATTTTCCATGAAGGAAATTTTGAAGTTGCCGGATAAACCGGAAGAATTTTTCCAGCAAACTCCCCGGCTGCTTCTTCGCTTTCAACTCCATCTGGAATTAGTAGGTAATCCGGATGCGAAAGTTGTCGCACTCCTCGATAAACTGAAATTTTTCCAGCAAACAAACCCTCACGATCAACTCGTAAATCTTTTTCTCTCCAGGCTTGATTAAAGAAAGTTAATGCAAGACGACCTTTTCCATCGGTGACAATCACTTCCAAAATCGATCCCTTTCGACCTCTGATCGGACGAGTGGTTGCAGAATGGATTTTTGCCAAAATTGTTACTTCATCGCCCTCATTCAATTGATTTAAATCAGTTAACTCACCGCGGAGTACGTACCTTCTCGGATAATGACGAAGTAGATCACCAGTAGTTGTATAACCAAATGTCGTATTTAAAGCTTTTGCAGTTCGATCACCCAAAGATTTGGATAGGCGGTCATTTAATCCAGCCATATTTTTTCTACTCAACGCCGATCAAAAGTGGATACCAAGCTTGACCACCTATATATGTTGTCACTTCAACGCTGCCATGATTTTTTGCCAGATATTTTTGGACTTGCTCGGCAAGTTCTTTTGGTGCGCTCTCGCCCATGACTAAAGTAACTAACTCCCCGCCACTGCTTAACATCTGGTCCACACTCTCAACGCAAACTTGAATTAAATCTGTTCCAGTAAGTATTACTTCTCCATCTACCAGCGCCAAAACATCCCCAGCTCGCACCCCACCAATAGCAGTGCTCATATCCCTTGGAGCAAGTGCGATTGTTGCTGATCGAGTTTGCCTGGCAGCTGTTGCCATCTCAACAATTTCATCATCGTAATTAGCAGCTTCATTATGAGTTGATATCGCAGATAAAGCCTGAAGTGGTGAACGAGAAGCTAGAACCGCAACCCGTACTCCTTCTCGGCGAATTACCGAAATTGCTTCGTGGGCTGATTTCCAACTTTGTTCATCAATTGGAATTAAGACAACTTCACGCGCACTTTCGGTTGCATCTACCCACTCTTGAGCAAGTACTCGACGCGAATTAAATGCATCGATTACTCGTACTCCAGATTCCCGCATTAACTCACTTAACCCTGGACCATTTGCAACAGTGATTAATTTTCGAGTGCCTGTTTCAGAACTTTTCTCACCAATCCCAAGGGCCGAAGCAAGATGTGTAATCTTAATTTCAAAGGCTTTTCCAAAATGTGTTGAGAGTTCAATTATCTCTCCCGGGAAATCTGTATGAATATGTACTTTACAAAGCTGACTATCTCCCACTACCAAGAGACTCTCACCTAAGTTTGTGAGTTCGCTCTGCAATCTAGAAATTTGTTTCTCATTCAAATCTTTCATCGAAAACATAACTTCAAATTCTCCATCACTTGCATGATTAGCATTTGTTGCGTGTGCGCGCTCTTTTACATTTGCGCTACTTGGAATTTGCGAGATGACCAACTCTGGATCCAACATTGATGCAAGTGCTCCGTAAATTAATTCAACTCCATGTGCTCCAGCATCAATTGTTCCCATGGCATCTTGATGTGGCGGATTGTTTGCTGAATCTAATGTTGAGGCGCGAGCTGCTCGCCAAGCATCAAGTGCGACTGCGCCGTCACGGCCGATCTCACCAGCTCTTAATGCAACTGCATCCCTTGCTGCACGTGCTGCAGATAAAATAGTTCCCTCTTTTGGATGTGTAACAGCTTTTTGAGCGGCTTCATGAGCGCGCGCAAATGCTTGCGGTAAACCTTCGCGAATTCCATCAGCAAATCCACGAAAAATCTGACTCAAGATAACTCCTGAATTCCCCTGTGCCCCACCGAGTGCTCCGCGGGCAGCAGCATCGGCGACATCACCGATTTCTTGCGAATCCTCTGCTCGCATCGCGGTGACCGCCGCTTCTAAAGTAGCTTCCAGATTTGATCCAGTATCTGAATCTGCAACTGGGTAGAGGTTTTCCGCATTTAATTGAGCGCGTGATTGTGAAACTTCGCTCCAGGCTCGTTCGAGCCAAGCGCGGAACCTGGGGGTATCTAACTCGCTCATCATGGCCAGATTACTCTGGATTTACCCCTCAATTGGCTGGAAGCCCCTCTTACCGGCTACCCTTACGCCGCTGCAGAAGTTCTGAGCAGCGTAAGAAATCAGTTGAAATTTAGGAGGCGATGATGGCTGCCAAGTGCGACATCTGTAACAAAGGGCCAATCTGGGGAAATTCAATCTCCCACTCACATCGTCGTACCCGTCGTCGTTGGAATCCAAATATCCAGCGCGTTCGCACCATGATCAATGGCGTAACCCCAAAGCGTTTAAATGTTTGCGCTGCTTGCATGAAAGCCGGAAAAGTTACCCGTTAATTAGTGCTTCACTTTTCAAAATGTTGCCAAGTATTTTTGTCACTTGTTCGCGCATCTGAAAATTTTCCAAATACCTCAACACCAGCCCCATGTATCACTTCACCAATCTGAAGTGCGCCCTCTGGAAGTGCTGCACTTGGCGGCAAAGTTGCGATGAATAGATGTTCTTCTCCACTTGTTAAAACCCAACTCATCGGATCAACTGCCAAAGTGGTGCCTGCTTCGATAAGTGAAGATAAATTTAGATGATCAAGATCAATTTTTATACCAACACCACTTGCTTCGCTGATACGCGTTACATCAACTAATAATCCATCGCTTAGATCGCACAGTGCTGTTGCGCCTGCAGAAATTAAAGAATGAGCTTTTTTGCCATCTACTGAAGGTTGCAGATGTGCATTCACAATCTCCGGAAATAATTCTCTCTTATCGGCTTTTAATAACGCCAAACCTGCAGCAGATGCACCAGGAAGTCCAGAGATAACTAACTGGTCGCCAACTTTTGCACCGCTTCGATAAATAGGTTCACTTGTATTGCCGAGTGCGGTAATTGCAATTGTTATTTTCTCGCCCCGCACAGTGTCCCCGCCAATTACTTGCGCACCAACTTTCTTGGCTTCTTCTGCAATCCCACGCGCAAGATCTAGAACCCACTCCAATTCTTCTTGACCAGTTAATGAAATTCCAACTAACAAAGAGTGCGGCTCTCCACCCATTGCGTAAATATCTGCAATGTTAGCAACCGCTACCTTTGCTCCAATCTGCTTCGCTGTAGACCAATCAGTTTTAAAGTGAACATCTTCAATCGCTAAATCCATAGTTGCCACAGTTGCTAATGCACTCGGCGCTAAAACCGCCCCATCGTCGCCAATACCGAAGAGTAATTTTTTTTGATTATTGAGATTTTGAGATAACTCAACTTGGCCACTCTGGCCAAGTTGGCCAGAGTGGCCAAAGATTTCACCCAGAGCGGCAATGAGGGCTCCCTCGCCAATCTGTGCTACTTGCAGGCCCAAAGCGATCTCCTCCTCTTGCTATCTACCCGGTAATTCCGCTGTAAAAAGTCGGAAAATTTAACTGACTTCCGCGCTGAGCCTACTCCGCGCTACCCTCGGAACATTAAATACCTGCTAGCGAAGGAGTAGCCCATGTCAGTTCAGTCATACATTCTGATTCAAACTGAGGTCGGAAAAGCTGCTGGCGTTGCTAAAGCAGTTGGCGCAATTCCTGGTGTGAGTTTGGCTCAAGGTGTTGGTGGTCCATACGATGTAATCATGCGCGCCGAATCTGCATCCATGGAGGAGTTTGGTCGCTTAATTCTCACCAAAGTTCAAGCAGTCCCTGGGATCACTCGCACTCTTACCTGTCCAGTAGTTAACGAGTAATTACTTAACTCTTTTGTTGCGCAACTCTTAGAAGTTCAGTAATTAAATTTTGATAAGTAATTCCACTTGCTTGCCATAATCTCGGATACATCGAAGTCGCTGTAAATCCAGGCATTGTATTAATCTCATTTAAAATCAAAGATCCATCAGCTTTCAAGAAAAAATCAACTCTGGCTAAACCTTCTGCTCCAATTAAATTAAATGCTTGTATCGCTAATACCCTAATTTGATTAGCACTCTCATCTGGAATTTCCGCAGGCACTATTAATTTAGTGGCATCATCCAAATACTTTGCCTCAAAGTCATAAAATTCATGGTTTCCAAGAATCTTAATTTCACCTACTGTTGACGCTTTAGAACCGAGCACTCCGCACTCCACCTCACGGCCAGAAATCATCTCTTCAATCAAAACTTTGTCGTCATGGGTAAATGCATCATTGATGGCAGCCGAAAGTTGGTCCCAACTTTTAACTTTGGCAACGCCCTGACTTGATCCAGATCTGGAAGGCTTCACAAACAAAGGAAGTTCAAACTCAGCCTTAATCTCACTTTCAATTTTGCTTTGCCCGATTTTCCAGTCAGCCATCATTAAAATTTTTGTATTGGTGCTTGGAATTCCGGCATCACTAAAAATTTTGCGCGAAACCCCTTTGTCAAAACCTGCTCTAGATGCGATTTCTCCAGATCCAACATAAACAATTCCTGCTTGATCTAAAATTGATTGCAAAGTTCCATCTTCGCCAAATGTCCCGTGCACTACTGGGAAAGCTATATCTATCTCAGCTCTAATTTCACTTAATGAAATCTCAGGCGCATCTGTAGGCACAACTGGGAGTTGATCTCCTTTAAGTGAGATTAAGGAGGGGTCATCTTTTAAACGCACCCATTTACCCTTTTGGGTAATCCCAATTAGCGTTACTTCAAAGTGATCACGATCGATAGATTTAAGCAAGGAAGCCGCTGATAAGCAGGAGACTGAATGTTCACTGCTGGCACCCCCGCAAATCACGCCAACTTTTAATTTTACTTTTACCTTAGCAGCATCTCCCATGGGTGTTATTTTAATACTCAGAACGAGTTGTACGGTTCATTAAACGTTTAACAACTTCAGCCGGTGGTAAAGAATTTTGCACAACATCGACCACTGCTTCAACAATTGGCATATCAACTTGAAATTTCTTAGCAAGAGCAAGCACTGCAGGTGCCGAACTCACACCTTCTGCTGTTGTTTTAGTTTTTACTCTGGCTTGCTCCATTGTTGATCCACGTCCGAGAAGTTCACCAACAGATCTATTACGCGAAAGTGGTGAGGAACAGGTGGCCACTAAATCCCCCATGCCTGCAAGTCCAGCAAAAGTAGATGGATCTGCGCCCATTGCCACGCCAAGTCTGGCGGTTTCAGCCAATCCGCGGGTAATAACTGTGGCTTTGGTGTTGTCACCCATTCCTAAACCAATTGCCATTCCAACTGCTAAAGCCATAACGTTTTTAATTGATCCAGCTAATTCGCAACCAATTACATCTGTTGACGTATATGGTCGAAAGTATGGAGTAGCACACATATCTTGTAAGTGATGTGCATTTGTCTCATTGCTGCACGCAATCACCGAAGCCGCTGGTTCACGCTTAATAATTTCGCCAGCTAAATTTGGGCCAGTCAAGATAGATACTCGCTCAGCATTAATTCCTAATACTTCAGTAGTCACTTGGCTCATTCTTTCCAGAGTTCCGACTTCAATACCTTTTAACAAAGATAAAATAAAGGCCGCTTTTGGGATTGATGCTCCCCAATCGCTTAAATTTTGCCGCAACGTCTGTGCTGGAATTGCAAGTACCACCACATCGGCATCTTTCAATACTTTTTGTGCATCAGTTGATGCGTTAATCGATTGTGGAAGCAAATTTTCAGGGTGAAATTTAAAGTTGTGATGATCAGTGTTTATTTCGTCAATAGTTTGCGGAGTTCTACCCCAAATCGAAACATCATTTCCAGCATCAGCAGCAATTTGTGCGAAAGCTGTCCCCCAAGAACCGGCACCTAATATTGCAACTCTCATTTATCCGATCCTTTGCTTTTCTTTCGAAAGTTTCCAGTTCGAGGTAAAGAGGTGGTTCGTGGATCCAACCTCTGAGCGGGCGCTTTTTCACCACGCAAGGTTTCCACCATACCGGTGATCGTATCCATTACATATGTGGTGGCCTCATTTAATGCATCGATCTCATCTTCTCGTCCGTACCAACGAGAGAAATCTAGTGGTGGGCCAGCGGTGACTTGAGTGAGTTTGCGTGGAAAGAGAAGCGGCCACTTTGAATAAGGTGGCAATAATGCTTGAGCCCCCCATTGCGCACACGGAATAACTGGAACTTTTGTCATGATTGCTAATCGCGCAATTCCGGTTTTAGCTTTCATCGGCCAAGCCCCGGGATCGCGCGTAAGTGTGCCTTCAGGATATACACCAAGCAAATGTCCGGCTTCTAAAAACGCAACTGCATGGTGAAGTGCAAACTTTGCATTTTCACTTTCACGTTCAACTGGCACCTGTCCGGCACCGCGCAAAACCGTTCCGATTATTGGCAATTTAAACAACTCTGATTTCCCCAGAAATCTTGGAGCTCGTCCATTTGCATACAAAAAATGTGCAAAGACAAGTGGATCAAAATAAGAGATGTGATTAGAGACAACTATGGCAGCGCCTGATTTGGGAATATTTTCAACTCCACGCCACTCACGCTTTGAAATTAACTTGATTAGTGGAATCACTAATGTTGCACCAAATTTAAACCAAGAAGTTACGCCAAGTGGGTAACCCGTTGGCGGTGGATATGTAATCTCACCCATGCAAGTACCTTACTTTAATCAGCCTTTCAGCAACTATAAAAAAATCAGGGCCGGAGAGATTTCTCACCCAGGCCCTGATTTTAATAATCTTGCTAATTTGGCTGATTCTTTTAAAGCACTCTAGCGACGCTTTTTAGCGGCCTTCTTTGCTGCCTTTTTAGGTGCCTTCTTCGCTACCTTTTTTGCAGCTTTCTTAGGAGCTTTCTTCGCTGTTTTCTTCGCTGCTTTTTTAGGAGCCTTTTTTGCGGCTTTCTTAGGAGCTGCTACTGCGGGCTTTGGCGCTGCATCTTGCTTACGATCGCCATTTACAATTTCCTTTAACTCTTTACCAGCAACAAATCTTGGAACAGATTTTGCTTTTACCTTTACTGGATCACCAGTGAAAGGGTTGCGAGCGGTACGGGCTTTTTTGTGGACTTTCTTAAACTTTCCAAACCCAGCAATATTTACTTCATCGCCTTTTGAGACTGCGCGAGTAACTGAGTCAAAAACAATGTCAACTGCATGAGTTGCATCTTTCTTGCTGTCATGAAAGTGCGGCATTAGTACCGCAATAAACTGTGCCTTATTCATAAATGTCCCCTTTTTTATAAGCGAATCGAGGAGCACCCTCAATCTTGTCTAAAACTTAGAGCCCGCCGAGATGAGAGTCCATCACCGACCTCGCGTGTCGCACAAAGTTATTACAAGCTAAAAAGCCTTATTTTATCTGATAATTCGCTTATATCTCTTAGATTGGAGAAACTTTGGATTAGGTTGGATTAGTTAGTAAGCGTTACCGGTTTAAAAGTAGCTCTTTTACGCTCAAAATCCGCAACTTCAGCACTATGTTGCAAAGTTAAGCCGATCTCATCGAGGCCTTCCATTAGCCGCCAGCGGGTGTAATCATCAATTTCAAAAGACAGGATTTTCTCTTCGTATCTGACTTGGCGCGCTACTAAATCAACTGAAATTATAGTTGCCGGGTTTTTCTCAACCTCTTCCCAAATAGCCTCAATCTCGCTTTCTGGCAAAATGACAGTTAGCAATCCACTTTTAAGTGAGTTGCCACGAAAAATATCGGCAAATCTGCTGGAAAGAACTGCTAAGAATCCATAATTTTGCAGGGCCCAAACCGCATGCTCACGGGAAGAGCCAGTTCCGAAATCTGCGCCCGCCACCAAAATAGATGCTGATTTGTATTGCGGTTGATTAAGTACAAATTGTGGATCCTTGCGCCAGGCCACAAATAATCCATCTTCAAATCCGCTTCTGGTCACCCGCTTTAAATACTCAGCAGGGATTATTTGATCAGTGTCAACATTGCTGCGGCGTAGTGGAACTGCAGTTCCACTGTGAATGGTGAATTTTTCCATTAGTTACGCTCCTAATTTCACTGGTCTGAGTTATTTCTAAAGATCTGCCGGCGCAGACAGTGTTCCACGTATTGCAGTAGCCGCAGCGACAAGCGGACTTACTAAATGTGTGCGACCACCTTTTCCTTGTCTTCCCTCAAAATTTCTATTACTAGTTGAAGCGCAACGCTCGCCAGGATTTAATTGATCAGGATTCATTCCTAAGCACATAGAACAACCTGCTTGTCGCCATTCGGCACCTGCGGCAAGAAATATTTCATGCAAACCTTCAGCTTCTGCTTGCAGACGAACGCGGGCCGAACCTGGAACAACTAGCATTCGCACGTTTTGCGAAACTTTTGCACCTTTTAATACTTGAGCGGCAGAACGTAAATCTTCAATTCTTCCGTTAGTACAAGAACCCAAGAAAACTGTATCGACTTTAATCTGCTTCATCGGAGTTCCAGCTTTGAGATCCATATAAACCAACG